>JACCDO011520592.1_pt1 | contig 113317 bp, 123 predicted proteins | sample 7446101 | NCBI WGS metagenome assembly JACCDO01 (sample SAMN15323440, study PRJNA562643) | freshwater metagenome | isolation source: river surface water | place: USA:Blue River Watershed | collected 2017-08-16
GGTTCTATTTATAACTATCACTCTCGTAATAGTACCACATACAATAGAACATAGCATGCGGCGAACATCATGGGGGAGGGAGGGGGGGTTCAATTTTTTTTACCGTTCTTGTGTAAGAGGCTTATTCATTGCTGTCACAAAAATTGATTTCGTAGACTAGTGCTTAGTATAGTCCATAAGCCATGTCTACAGTTGCCAAATCTGGATTCAGAGCTGAGACGCTCTTCTGCTCTTTGCCCTATGTGAAGGCTGCCCTTGAAGAGTTCTTCCAGATTGGTATTAAGAGTATCAAGTCTGCACCTTCGCGTAAGAAGACCGATATCATTGTTGTGTTTGATGATGATACAAGTATCAATATTCAGAACAAGAATGGAAAGAATGCGAGGGGATTTAGTATTGATCGCAGGCGTGTTGGCCTTCTGACAAAAGTTCCTAATTGTGAAACACTTCTGCGTAATGTATGTCTAAAAGAGGGAGGGGAGAGACCTGTAGTGGGTGTGGAAGAAAGTCATTCAATTCTTAGAAGGGCTGTTCTAGGAGAGGAGAAAGCTTATAAGCCTGACTTCTTTACACATACTGTTGTTAGCCCAGAAGGAGAGATTACACATTTGTCTATCTGCAGCGTGGATGATTTCATGAACAAACTTGAAGGTGAGTTATATAAGGAGATGGTGCCGAAGAAGACATGTGTGCACTTGAGCCCTAGCATTTATCTGCAGCGTAAGGGTGGTGGGGCTGCAGACCATGCTCCTAATGATATTCAGATTAAATGGAAGCAGGGCACTATTGTAAAGGATTTGTTCACCGAGCTTATCTGAAGGATAAGCAAGGACTTTAGGGATTATATCCCTTAACCGATCTTATCTGAAGGATAATTGTAGCGAAACATTGCCCCCTCCTTAAAATTGAAACAAAATAAAATATATATCTTTTTAACAATGGCCGATAAACAACTTCTTAAATGGGCTGGTGGTAAAACAGCTCTTCTAGAGTATATTATTCCCCATCTTAAAGTTCCAGTTGGAGGCCGTCTTCTAGAGCCATTCTTCGGCTCTGGAGCAATTGCAGGAGGGTTCAGAGATGGGGCTAAACCTGCCAGTTATATTGCTGCAGATATCAACAGTGTTCTTGTAAATGTTCATAAATATGTTGCATGTTTAAACGGGGTGTTTATTACAGAATTGAATGCATGGTTTGCTGCATATAGCAAGGCTAGTGAAGATGGAGAGGAAAAAGAGAAGGATATTGAAGGTATTGGGCGTGATGAGGCTACGAGTCGTTCTGCAGTGTATTATATTGCAAGGCGTGAATACAATGCTATGGAAGGAGATGGTGGGGCAAAAAAGGCTGCTCTGTTTGTCTTCTTAAATCGCACATGTTTCCGTGGTTTATGGCGAGAGAATAAGGCTGGGAAGATGAATGTGCCATTTGGACATTACAAGCCTGATACCGCAGAGGTTGGTGCGGATGAGATAAATATGGTTGCACGACGACTCTCTGGAATTGAGATTCGCAATATGGATTTTGAGAAGTTCTTGCTATTCTACAAGCCTGGTATAGGGGATGTAGTGTACTGTGACCCACCCTATTGGGCTCCAGAAGGGGGAATATTTGCGAGTTATGATAAGAGTGGATTCGGTAAAAAAGAGACTGAGAGGATGTTGCAGCTTCTTCTGGAGGCACGGCGACGGGGTGCGAAGATAGTGTTAAGTAATGCACCAAGTAATTGGCTAAGGGAATGGTGTGTTGCAGCTGAAGGAGAGTATATTACGATTAGTACGCGGCGGAGAATTAAGAGTAAGGGGTCGCATGAAATGGAGGCAAATGAGGCAATTGTTATTCTTTCATGATTTCTTTAAGAAAGTTTGTCTTTACATAGAATGCTCTAATATCACTGTCCTTATCCCCTTTTGTGCGGTATTGAAGATGTGTTCCTGTAGATGAGCTCATTGTATTTGTTTCTGCATATGTTGTTTTAATGGTGTTGTAGTTTTCTTTTAATTTGGGGTAATAAAGCGATTGGAATAAGTATGTATAAATATGTTCTCGTCGCTTCACTCTGCGTTCCATGCTGCTCGGCAGGCTTTAATGCCTGTGTTAAAGGAGTCTGCATTTTTTAAAGAGGGCGTGTTAACACCTGAAGAGTTTGTAATGGCTGGAGACCAACTTACAAGTTCACAGAAGATCTGGAAATGGAGAGGTGGAGAGGTGAAAAAGGGGTTTCTGCCATCTGATAAGCAGTTTCTTGTATTGACTGATGCTGTATGTCGTCAGAGGGCATCTGGTTTGAGGAGTGACATAGATAAAATGGGAGAGGTTGAAGAAGAAGGCGGGGAATGGATATCTAGCGGTGTTCAGGGTGAAGATGAATATGCAGATATTAATGAAGAGGAGGAAGATGATATTGACCCTGCTGTTGCTGCCGTTGAAATGGCTGATACTGGTACTATTAAAGGGTCTGGAGTAGAGATACGTCGTTATGAATTGTCAATTGTATATGATAATTATTACAGAACTCCGCGTGTATATCTGAAGGGATATTCTTCGTCTGGTTCTGCGTTGAAACCAGAGGAGATGATGGAGGATATTGTACAGGATTATGCTGGAAAGACTGCGACAATGGAGATGCATCCTCATCTTCCTTCAGATGGAATCTATGTTAGCATACACCCTTGTCGGCATGCAGAGACGATGAAACGGATTTTGGAGGGGGTTGCTGGAGATAATATGCAGAGTCTGCCGACGGTGGAGTCGTATTTGTTCTTCTTTTTGAAGTTTATTGCATCAATGATACCAACTATAGAATATGATTACACGTATTCTGTATAAATTTAATACTATTGCTGATATTAAGATATATTATATATGTTTAAGTATGTCATATATGTATCCTATAGAAGTTGTTAAACGAGATCCATTTATGTTACAGTATGTAAAAGAACAGACACCTGAAGTATGCAGGGTTGCAGTTCAACAGAATAGGGACGCGGCTAAATATGTGAAGATAGCATACCCTGGATGAAAAAATTGAAGTCGGTGGATTCTGCAGGGATAGTCCCCCCTTTTGCAATGAATTCTGTCATGCCCGCTATTACCCTTGTCGTTGATGCGAAGCCTGATGTGATTGAGAAGTTCCTTGAGTACAAGTCAGAGTACATTCAGGAATTCTTCAATGAGTTCTTTGCTGGCGTTGAATCGCCTGCCAAGAAGTCATGGATCAAGGCTGTGCTGTACATGTATGGAGTTATAATGAACGGAATCCTGCGTGAGAATGCCTTGTATGATGATGTGTATCTGGCGTTCTGGAATTTCTATCGCGATACCCGCGAATATTATAGCGGTGACTTGAAAGACGCTACTGATGATTTCTTTATGAGGGTGTGTGAATTGGTTGAGATTCAGCCAGTCAAGGTATGTTACTCGCGTCCTCCTGCACCATGTGACCTTCCCGATCCTTCTGAACTGTTTGTTTAAAGATTTAATAATATAAATATTAGAATGACTGCAAATACACCAATATTATTGCAGATACTAGGAAGACTAGATTCAATTGATGCACGGCTTGCAGTTGTTGAAACTGATGTTAAAATATTAAAAGAAGATGTAAAAGTTCTCAAAGAAGATGTAAAAGTTCTCAAAGAAGATGTAAAAGTTCTCAAAGAAGATGTACGTAATCTTAAAATATACAACAAAAATGAATCCCTTATTCAAGAGAAAAAACATACATCGTTTCTAAAAAAATATCTTCTTAAATATGATGGAAATGCTACTATAAAAATAATACAGTTTGGTAATTTTTATTTACCATATGATAAGAATCCATTAACAGATATTGATGGGTGTGTGATTCAAAAGAAAGTGCCATTTTTTATGAAAGGAACTAATAAACAATCAAATATATATGATGATGGAAGGGTATTTTTTATTGAATCAAAACATTCTATTACAAAATCAATCCTTGATAAGAAACTATTACAATTTGTTAAAATAATACGTGCAGTTAATCAAGTTCAGAACAATGAATATACACCCATGAAGAACGACAAGTATGATTTTGATGATATGATACGTATACATGATATTAAGAATTTTCCTAAAGGATTTGCATTTTTATTATCAACGGATAAAATGTCTCCAGATTCAGTAAGATTAGCGGTTGCAATTACAAGGGGTGAACTTACAGAAGATCACTATTATGATATATTATATGATTATATTATGTTACATCCGATTCTAAAAGATATTCAAAATGATAAATCTGTAAATAAAAATATAGTGCGTTTACTTATAAATGCAAAAACAGTTGAGGAATTTGCTAGTTATTTACAATGGGAAGTTCCAGGGATTCATTCTACACCAAAGGAAAAGGCTGAATACAAGAAAAAAGAAACATTAAGGCCTTATATAAATGGGCTTAAATCATTATTAGTGCCATATAACGATTATAAAGATATACTAACAATATTAAAAGGCAAGATTGGATTTATAAGCGTGGATGAAATACAATTACCAGAACATGTTATACAATACGGATTTAATGGTAATAATAGATTATTAAATTCAATATATAACACATAGGGTGTAGTGTAGGATTGAAAAAATTGAAAGGGGTGGGAGCTGGATAAATAGCCCCCCTGAATTTGCAGAATGTCTACTATCGTTGAAACTGTTTCTAAGATGCTCGTCGATATTGAGGCTGAGATTGGTCGCGAAAAGGAGTATTGCTTGGAGAATTATTTGGATGATTCCAAAGAATGGACTGAGTTGGATAGGAAGTTCATTAAAGAGCTCGTAGATAAGATGTATTCTGACCGATTTGGATATTTGACTGAAGATATTCGTGAAATTAGAGAGAGTATTGAGAAGGATGTGACGCGTCTAGATACGGATATGATGCTGTATTTTAAGCACAAGGCTCGTGCATTTGAGCGTGAGCTTAATCGCGTACATTATCGGGTAATGTTGCGATTTGACCCAGAAGCATTCTATGACATTGATATGGATGAATTAGAATATGATGAAGTATATATGTATGAGGAAATTGCTGAAGAAAAGGAGATGATTACCTGCGATGTTGAAGATAAAGAAGAGTACAAGGAAATTGGCGATGATGTGAAATATTACGCTTACACTATATATTGCAAGTATGTTGATAGGTTGTGGGATGTGATGCGTGGAAATGAGTTAATCCTTCGCGGAATTGTCTATAAGAATTGTTAAACAATATGAAATTAGAAATAATATAGAAATAAAAATAAGAGGGAGAGTCCCTTATTTTTATTACAATGATTATTCTTGTAGTATCGTATGAAAAAAATTGAAATTGTTTGAGAGTATGAGAGTAAGTCCCACTGATACCATGATTCTGCCTTTGCTATTCGGTACTAAGCCTGATGCTGTTGAAGAGTTTGAGAAGCTCCGCGATGCCTATCATAAGGCATATGAGAAGGAGTGGTTGGACTATTGCGATATGCCTACATCTGACTATTCATCTGATTATGCCCCACGTGAGTGGGAGAAGATGATGAACTATGCATATGGCGTTCTGTATTTGCCGTTGCATAAGGAGAATGTTCTATATCATGATTTGTATCAGAAGGTTTCTGATATGGTCTCTGCAACTGGACAGACATATGGTGGTCGTTGTAGCACCGCTGTATTCTTGATTGAGTCACTGATTCGTGATGCTACATATAAGCTTGAGCATGGTACTGCAGTGTATGTTGAAGAGACGGATGAGGCCGAGGCTGAGCCTGCAGATAAGGTCGATACTAAGAATGAATAAACTTTAGATGAATGCAAAAATTAGAGTATAGAATAAAAAAGAGGAGTGGTGGATTTTTTATTTTCTTCTTCTGTAAGTTTTCTTTGCTGTTTTCTTGAGGTTGCGACGGGACTTTCTGCGTCTACCACCATCTGTCATATGAACTCCTTCTAGTCGTCCTACAATACCACCCATATTATTATTTTGATAAGGATTTATAGGGGGTGGGCGATAAAGTGCCGCACGAACAGATGCATTAATATTTCTGCGTTCTTTAGGCCCTATTATTAATGTAGCAGGTTGAAGAACAAATGGCTGATTGGAAGGAATACGAGGTGGGGGTGATAATGGATGTGCTGGAGGTATTCCATTGAAAAATGTTGTTGTCGCCATAACCCCTGTCAGTGTATTCATTACATTTTTTGGCACAACCTCTTTATAATAATAGTATTTTTCTGGAATCCTTCCTCTAGCAGGCTGAATATTATAGCGTGGGAGATATCCCTTTATAGCTCGTTCATCCTCAGTAAGAATATGATCTTCTACAAATTTCTTATATTTTGGTGCAGACATATTATCTATTCTATACTATGAATTAAAAAGGAGATTGTGCTTTATTAATTTAATAGTGAGGTATGAGATAAATTATGATTGTATGTATGAATATAACGCAACAAGATGATGAGGAGTTATACCATCTTCATCGTTGTTTACAACAACATAGTCGTCCGTATTCTTTCCTTCTGCGACTAGCTTATTGTATTCTGAAGACCATATATAAACAAGGACTGCATATGGATTTGATTCACCATCTAGATGTTGTATACCATTTCCTACATCAACTTGTGCCTTAATAAGGGACGCATCGTGTTTAGCCACATTGATCTTGTCCTGGCCAACGCCACGTGGGATAAGTCCCTTACCGCGACCAAAGTTATTGTATGGGCTTGTGAAGACATCATATACATATCCTTTTCCAAAACGTGTTGTGGAAATAGTAAATCCTCCCCAGTAATGGGAGATAGGAGGCTCGTCTGTATGAAGTAATGACATTTGAGTGGGACTTATTCTGAATGATTAAGGGGTGGTTCAATTTTTTGGGAAAAGACGCGTTTGTACTGTGTACAGGTATAGTCACGGAGATCATCTGTTGAAAGATGAATATAGTCGGGATTGTTATAACGCTCTAGTATGAGCCATCGCCAGAATTCAGGAGCCATGAAACGTGCACCAATGACACATTCTTCTGGAACATAGATTTCAGTGTCCATGAAGTTGTAGGTGTAGGGAGCTTGAAAGAAGTCAGGGGCAGCAGACATAGTGGATAGGAGGGAGGAACTTAATGGTTGGGGGATGAAGGACTTCAATTTTTTCTGGGGGAGGGTGTTTATATCAAACAGTAAGGAATGATTGATATAAAAACCGTATGTGATTCTACCAGGGATCGAACCTGGATCATAGGATTCAGAGTCCTAGGTACTGACCATTATACTATAGAACCACAATAGGGTCGGAGAAGATATTTAGGGAGAATAAACGCGATTAGGCATATTATTTATCCCGTGTATATTATAGATATTCAAATGTATATTGTGTATCATTATATATTTTATTAATTTCTGATAGGGGTTTTTCGCTTATAAGAATATATGGTTTATATAGTATATGGTCATTTTGTTTGACCTTGTAAAAATACAAATGTTCTTCATTTAGTATACACAGTTCTCTTGAAATTACATATGAAAGCGGTGCCTGGTTTGTTATTTTTTTAGTAAGTTCTGGATGTTTATCTTCAATAAGTTTTACAATTCTATCTGAAATTGCTTTACCCTTAAAGAAATCATACCCATACTCTTTTATAAAATTAGTTATTTTCTTAACTCTATGATTTGATATTAAAAGATCATTTGATATTACTATACGAATTGGAAATACTGGATCTAGAGGAAGCTTATTATATTTTTTATAAAAGAAATTATTATGTAACATATGATGTATAAATACATCATTCTTAAACAAAGACCATTTATTCATAGCCATTGCAAAATAGTTTTTACAGTTTGTAAAACAATTTGAAGTTATCATCCAGCGTCCAAGTACTATCTGTAAATACTTATCTCCTGAATGAAAATCATCTAGTTTACAGTTTTTTATTTTTAGTTTATTACAGAATCTTTTTTTACGAGTAAATCTTGGCCGTATATATTCTCCTGTATTATTGGGAAATTTAACCTTATCTAATATATCAACAAGCGATTTAAAATATTTACTATCACAGGAACTTTTTTTCCACGTGAATGATTTTCGTATTTTTCTTGTTGCCATTCCCTACAATATATGCTCATTTAAAATCCGTATTTTGTGGATATACAATATTATATTTTAATATATAACAATGTATATAAATATAATATTGGTATATTGTAATGGATAAGATATCACTTGGTGGATTAATACAAATTGAACTGGTGGAAAGAATCTTTATGTGGATGCGTGAGTTGGATCGTGTAGATGCAATAGCGAGGGCATTGGAGTTTCGTAAAAAAAATGTTGCGGGATGGGTTACTCTGATGGAGGATATAAGAGCAAATACTCCACTCTATTCTTTGGCATTTGAGGATAGTGATAATGGTACAATATGTAATGTAAATTTTATTTTACCAGACTGTGATACCGGTCGCTTACTTAATATACTTACTCTTCATCAGACATTAGAGGGATATACGTTATTGAGAGGAGTTTATCGTCATTGTCTGACTCTTCATAATGGTAGAGGCGGTTCTGTTTTGCAAGAATAAGGGGATCCCATGTATGCTGTTCGCCCTCATTACACACATCGCACATATCTTCATGTCTTCTATGATAACAGAAATTGCAGCAATTAAAGTTGTAGATGCTCTTGTCGCGGGGAATAAGAATTCCACAGTCTGTGCATGAGACGAGAGATTTCCACCAACGCTGAATACGTGTTGCTGAGAGATTAGGATACATTTTAGTGGGGGGACTTTATGTATTAGGTTGAACGAGTTTCAATTTTTTTGATATAGGATGGAGTTTTATAGGGGTCGTCGTCTTCTGTGTACTCTTCATCATTAATAATGCGATCGACAACGTGTCCCCACTCTGCGGCAGAGATTACCAGGGGTTCTTCACTGAGGTTAAATCCTGCCCCTTCAAAGATATGTGAATATTCGCGTACAAAGATGCGGACTTTCTCAAATGCAGAGACAGTCTCTGCAAATGTCATGGGCTGACAGGTTGAAATACCAATTGCATATCGCACAAGTTCTAGTTGCTCATCTGTGCAGCGTCTATCTATTTCATCATGGGTCTCTGGCACGTATGGAATTAGATCAATTGTTGTATCATCATGATGGAGTGATTTAAATGTCTGAAATAGGCATTTAATAGTATCATACTCGTCATCATCTGCGTCTATTGCAACAGGAATGCCAACAATTGTGAAGGATGTGTGCCACTTTCCTGGCATTTTAGGGACTTGAAGGTGGTGGGGAGCTGACTTCAATTTTTTATACGGGGTTTTCTGCATTGCTTTCCTCATCCTCATCCTCTTCATCCTCATCCTCTTCGCTGAATTCATACTCGCTATCTTCTTCCTCAAGAATTTCATCAACTACAGATGCCCAGTCTGATGCAGATAGAAGTACAGGCTCTTTGTCCACATCAAATCCTGCGTCGCTGAACTTATCTAAATGTTGCTCAGCATATAGACGCACCTTTTCAAATGCAGAGGTTACATCTGCAAGTTTACTCCTATTGTATAGTTTAATACCGATTGCATATTGTGTTAGCTCTAGTAGTTCAGAAGATGATTGAATAGTTCGCATACGATCATGAATTGATGGCATATATGGTATTACTTCTAATTCATTGTTTTTTACATAAATCCTGTCAAATAGTTTAAACAACTTCTTAATATTTTTAATCTCGTCTGCATCACATGCTATAGGAATGTGAATACCCACAATTGTGAAGGCTTCATACCAATTGGCTCCCATTTATATAATACGTACAATTTATATGATTGCTGATGAAGTCATTTTTTTATGACATATCATTCTAGAGGGTATGAGATTTTCTTAGAAGGTGCTGAATATATAGTATGGAATGAAAAAAATGAATGAGTGAGGGTAGGAAATTTGTCCCGCTATATAATAAGCATGAGTTCCACTATCAAGGATATGTCTGCTGACTGCGAGTCTATTAAGTTTACAATTGAGCACATTATTGAGAGCAACAACTATACTAACGAGGAGATTATGGAGCTTTTGACAAATATTTCCGAATACTGTGAAGCAAAGATTACAGAATTTTCATCTGATGGAGAGAGTGAAGAAGATAACGAGAGTAGCATCGAGGATGAAAGTAGTGAAGGTGATAGTGAAGATTATGAGGAGGATGGTGAGGAGGATGAAGAGCCAGTAAATGATTATCCATTTAAGACATGGTCTGCATATTCCAATGCATTAACAGAAAGTCTCTCTACAGAATTTTATAATGAGACATATCCTGAGTACTATAAGGCACTTCATGAAAGTGATGTTGATGACTACTCTATTGTAGTTGACCTTGTTGAGCTGTGTGATCAGAGCCCTCAGGCCATTCTACATGGATTTATTGATATTCTCTGTAATGCAGGAAAGCGTTATGGACGCGAGATGCTAGATTATAAAGAGGGTAGTTCAGATATTATTGATTATCTTCTAAGTAAGGGTGCTAAGATGAATAGTAATATGGTATTTAATTGGCATGGATATGATTCTAAAGATGATATTGCTGGAAATGAGATTCGTGCTTCTCTAATTGATTATTACTTTCCTAAGCTTGGCCTAACTGCTAACGAATATAATCGTATTAGGGCTATTGACGATGTATATGCAGCTCTAGAAGAATGCGATATGAATAATCCTGATGCATGTATGGAGATTATTGAAGGCGATTTGAAGTTCAAGAGTAAGTTCCTTTCTATCCTATAAGGGTCTAAATTATAATATGATATAGTATAATATATAATGCGAATATATACACAAAAAAGATTGGATATGTAGCTAATATGCGTCTTTTTAATCTTATTTTTTACGGCGGGTTTCATTTCTATTAGTTTTTTTGGATGTATTACAATTGAAATATGTTAGAACACCCTCTCGTAAATAGAAATTAATATCATAACGTGGAATTTCATAATCTTTCATTGAGGCAACAGATTCTCTCAATTGTTCAACATTTAATTTATAGGCTGCAACTAATTTAATATGTGATAGAAGGCGAGACTCAACAAATAATTCACCTTCATTTTCAAATTCATTAAATTCTCTTTCACTCTTTATAGTATCTTGTATAAATATTGGAAGTATTTGATTATTAAAATGACTTACATTTTCATCTGGTAATAATGAAGCCGGATATGCACCTGTTCTATAACGTTCTGGATGTAATTTTTTATATGCATATTTTCCTTTCATAACTTTTAATTCTTTTGTTGTAACAAATACTCCAAGTTCCATATTGCGATTATATTCTGTAGACATTGCAAGGGCTAATAGTAAATAATTTCCAAAAAATAACCCTTTTTTTCCAGTATTACTACATTCACGCGATGTACATTTAATATGCCCTGGTGTATATACACATACTTTATTAGCTGCTCTATATAAAATAGTGCCTATTGGGATTGTTATATATTTTATATCTGGTGAAATATTAATATTCATCTATTTATTTAAGGGTAATTTAATATTTGAGCCGAATTAGACTGACAGTGAAATAAACATCTTAAATGCAATATAAGAATATACAATATGGAGCAATCCGCCTGGGTTCAAGTCCCAGTTCTCGCAGTTCTCATATGATATATTCATAATATCTTATACGAGAAGAGAATGAAAAAAATTGAAAGCGTATGGTGCGGTATAAATTAGTCCCCTCATATATCTACTATGAGTTCTTCTGACCCAGTTGAGAATAATGACTACCCGTTTACTTCATGGTACATGTATTCAGAAGCACTTATTGAGATGTTGTCTTCTGAAGATTACAGTCTGAAGTATCCTAACTATGCTAAGTATGGCGATGACTATAAAATTATTGTAAAATTCGTTGAGAAGTATGGTGAATGCCCTCAGCAGATTCTTAATAGCTTCATTAAAATTCTATGCAATGATGGGAGTCGGTATGGAGGGAATATGGTACTGGGTGGTCATTCTGATATTATTGACTATCTGCTTGAGAAGGGTGCGACAATGTCTATTGGAGATTTCCTTGAATGGGACTCTGATGAATATGATTATGAACGTAATGTGGAAAGTAATGACATTCGTGCCAGTATAATTGACTACTATTTTCCTCTGCTGAAGATTAAGACAGACGAGTTTAAGGACATTGAGGCAATGGATGGATACACACAAGAAGAATTTGATATTAATGATAACGATGAGTATGAACTTGCAATGATGTGCGATTTGAAATACAAGAGCAAGTATCTTTCTGGCATTTGAAGAATATGAATTGAATGTGAAATAAAAATAGAAGATTGGGTGGTGAATTTTTTATTGTATGATGTAATAAGAATGAAGACTTGTAAGAGAGGTACTATAAGGCGTGCTGCATTTACGCGGAAGAATGGGACTAGAGTGAAGTCTAGATGTATAAAAAACATGGGCGAGCCCGGTAAATGGAGAGTCACACATAAGTTAAAGGGTATTGGTCCACTTAAAAAGGGGCGTCTCAGCAAGTATGGCTATTCTGTGGATGATGGTCTAATAACACGGCATAGGGCGTTACGCAAGGCATCTGCTGGCGAGGGGGCACTTGATGTCTTTAGAATGCTGCAGGTACTTGTTACATATACAAAACGTACATCTCCTGAGAAATCAAAGAGATATTTAGCTGATCGCGATTATGTGCGTAAGATGTTTTAATATGCAATATCGCGTGGCTCTGTAAATAGAAGAATACTTGCGATTGCAACATATTTGAGGTTGAAATATGGGTCATATGCTTTACAATATCTGTGGAACATTTCTTGTAGAGCATTTATTGAGTTTATTGATGACGGTGGTTCTGAATGGCCGTCTGATAGAATGGCCGATAGAAATGGATAGAGGGCATCTGATTTTGAATAGCCCTTGAGAGATAGACTGAAATCGCCGTTTTCTAGGGGGAATGGCATCATCCACATATATGTCTTTTTTGTGGGGATTGGAAGGCGAAAGAGGGAGGAGGATGAATGGGGTTTGTACAGGTCTGTATACTGTTCATCTGTCTCAGGAGTTCGCATGAATTCATGGATGTCCTCTAGTGAGATGAAGGCTTTATAGAAAATAGTAAGACTAGGGAATCTCTTTTTATAGGAATATGTTGAGATTGAATATGTGCTAAACATGAGGTATCCTGTGCTCTTTTCTTGGAGTTCTGGAATTGGCTTAGTTGCGAGGAGGTCTACAAATGTTTCCATTGCAGTTCTTTCTGTGGGAGAGAATACATGGATGTGGTCTTTAAAATAGGGTTGCCATTGATGGATGAGACGAGTACGTAGATGCTGCTGGTATTCCATCTGATGATGTTATTTAATGGTGCAAGTAGTGTCAATTTTACTTGGGGTGAAAAATTGAAGCAATGTAGTGATATGTATGTAAGTATACCCTAGCAGAATGAGCACTTCTGTTGATTTGGATGCACTTAGAGAGCAGTTTGTAAGCGAGAATAGTGGATATAGTTTTAGACATGTATCATGCAATATTATTTTTCCGATTAATAGAAATGGGAATGGAGAGATTCAACTATGGGAGCGTTATATTATGAAGAAGATTGATCAGATTGTATCTGTTTATAGAGAATATCATACGTCAATAATGGATGAAGTAAATAAATGTTTATATATAGATTATAAAGATAAATCTATTAAATTTCCTATTGACCCACCTAGTTATCCATGTTATAATAATCAGATAGAAGAACTTTCTAAAATGTATGATACTCAAAATTATTATAATACAATATGTGCATGGGAGAAACACAATAGGAGTAAATTAGATGAACATATTGCTATGTGTAGAGAAAAAAATAGGATAAGAAAAGAAGAACATGAGAAGAGAAAAGCTGATGCATTGAAAGAAGTAGAAGATTATAAAAAAAATATGGTATCTAGTTTTAGAAGAATATTTGATGAATTTTCTGTAAATTGTGGTGAGGTTGTATCTGTATTTGGAGAAGCAACAGATACAGAAATATATTCTATTATTGGTGAAATGATGCTAGGATCTAGTAATAGATATAAACACCATTTCACTAGAGATATCCTATTATATTATAAAACAATCAATAAGTTTGCACGTTTACATGATATCCGTGTAGAAGATGCTGAGAAGGTAATGCGTGAATACTATAATTCATGTATCAAGGAATGTGAATAAGATAATACTAAATAATTGTATGTTTATTTATTGTTTAATTTTTTCTTGAGAACGTATATATTAGAATGGGTTTTATGGATCTATTTCGTGGATGTAGTAAAAAAGTTGTGGTTGAAGTTCCTGCTGCAAAGGCAATAGAAGTTCCTATTCCTGTCGCTGCACCAGTTGTAGTAGCGGATGTAAAAGTGGAGGAAAAGGTAGAAGAAAAAAAGGGTATTTCCGAGGAAGAGGTTACTGTTGAAAAAATAGATGAACCTAGCCCGCTTGATGATATGGATGAAATGACAAAAACTATGTTTAAAGAGGGACGTGACCTTCATGTTGGTCTGATGAAAGATATTCGTGCTTTTATTAATAAGGTAAATGATGACTATAAGACGCAGATTAAGATGATTGATAAGCTGAATAAGCGTAAGAATGATTATGTGACTGGTGTATGTCAGTTCACTATGAATATGATTTACGAGATTAACTATTTGGAGCGTTTCTTAGATGAGGGTATTTGATGAGAAAAGGGGACGATTGACTTCCCTATAGAACATGTTAAGCGTAATTACAAGTGTATTGTCTACGACATCAACTTCAATGTCTTCATAATAATCATTATTTTGATCATACTGAAAGCATGGCATATCAAAGAGGCCTTCAACAATTGTTGCGGCGTAAATGGGTGTAGTGGTGACTTCGTGGCCAAAGAGATGTGTGGGGAGGCACATTGCCCCTGCACCGCCTCCTGTAGGCGGGGGAATGTTTGTGTGGACGGCCTTGTAGACGATTTTATTCATCCCTTCACAGCATTCAAGGGGCTCGTCGTCAAACTTCTTCAGATTGACAGGGTTTCCTGCGAGATAGGACTTCAGCTCAGAATTGAGAACACGGGCAAGCATTGTATGGGACTATCCGTGTATACAAGTGAGTTGTTTCAATTTTTATTTAGTAAAAAATTGAAATACCTCATGGTCATTGGTAAAGTCCCTCCTTCTGCATTAAAAGAATGTCTTCGCCTGTCGGTTTTTCTCAGCATTGCACTGATGTGTATGATGCACCACCTATCTATTTCAAGGATAGTGGTTCATATGGTAATGCATGTAATATTTCTGCAGGGGCGGCTGCTGGATTTGTAATGCGTCACCAAGGCTTTGCAAAGTGGTACAATGGAATTGTTAGAGATTTTCCTGAGTGCAAATATATTAAGATTCTTGAAGTGTATCCATTCGGACCTGCTGAGCGAGCTGCTGGTGGATTTATTCTTGCAGATGCATTCATTCCTCGCGAAGATGGTAAGCCCCCTATTCCAGGATGTGCCTTTATTCGTGGGGATGCGGTTGGAGTCTTCGTGTGTATTCGTAGCGGCGACCAAAAGTATGTAATTACAACTGTACAGGCTCGTGTTCCATCTGGTTCTCGGACATATGAGGAGATTCCTGCTGGTATGCTTGACAAGGACAAGAATTTCAAAGTTGTTGCTATCAAGGAGTTGTGGGAGGAAGTTGGTCTAACTGCAAATGAGAGTGAGATGATGTATCTCGGTGATATGTATCCTTCCCCTGGCGGATGCGATGAGAAGATTGGGCTGTTCTATGTTGAGAAGGAGATGAGTGTGGAGGAGTTGGATTCTTTGAAGGGAAAGTGTACTGGAGAGATTAAGGAGGGGGAGGTGATTACACTTCGTGTTCGCCCGCTTGCCGATTTCAAGCGAGCAGTCTCTTCAGGTGAGATTACTGATTCAAAGGCACACTCTGCCCTAATGCATCTTCTCATGCATTAAACGGGGAGTAGATAAAATATAATAAAAAATAAATGTAAACAATAAAAATAGTATGGTTGCTTTTTTATTGTTTATTATAATATTATACTGTTTTTTTATTTTTATATGAATATATTATTTACTTGTACTTGCTGCAGACATCAGAGATTACACGAGAGATGCTATTACCTACACCCTTAAGGTTAAGATAAATCGTCATATCTGTATTTGATGGAAGATTAGTAACATCATTAAAGGTTTGGCTGTATGCATCTCGCTGAAAGGTCTTCTCAGGGGGGTAATTGTTAAACTTCTCTCGAAGGGCGATGAGAATAGCCGCCTTCCTGTCCTTATGCTTTTGTGTTGCAGATGCTTCCACTAGATCATAGTAATGCTTACTAATACTATTAAAGATAGTATCGTAAATTGGCACATACTTCCTATTTGTAATCAGCATAATATAGGGGTCAAATGAAGGAGTTGTATTAATACCCTTAATAATATTCTTGTATTCTGTAGCGAAGAGGGTTTCGCCCTTGGTCTCGCACTTTTCTAGTGCAGCCTTCAAATCTTGAATTACCAACTCCTTGGGTGTAAGGGTAGGGGCTGGGGCTGGTGCTGGAGCAGGAGCTGGGACATAGTGATGAATTGGGATGGTAGGAACCACAGTTTCACTGAGAGAGTCTAGGTGCTTTTCAGCATTCTTCGCGACATACTGAGTAATTTGTTCATATACTTCACTCATGGTAGAACCAGTGAAGATAACAGTAACAGGGGCAAGGGTCATAGTAGACATTGTAGCGGGGAAAGCGGGACTATAGTTAAGGCCGACCAGGCTGTCAATTTTTTTTCAAGAATATATTGTTTATATGTATCTATGATACAGTTGGCCTCTTTACTTTCTTACCATGCTCCCAGTAACAAGACTTTCTTACATATCCATTATTATAATAAAATGTCTGTCTGCCATGTAATTTATCTTCGTAGTATGTGCAATCCATCTTTTCAATTCCATTCTCATAATATTCTACATGTTCTCCATGCATCATATAATTATCATACATTGTTTCTTGTTGTTTTTTACCAGATGGGTAATATGTAATGTATAGACCTGATCTTATACCATCTATATATGGGTCTTCCTCTTGTAGAATACCATTCTTATAGAACTGTTTTGCAATTCCATGACGTTTATCTGCTTGAAAGGGGGTTTCTGTCTCTATAACACCTGTCTGGTAATATGTGTATGAAATACCATTTACTGAACCATTTATCCAGGGATTCGTTCCTTTTATTTTTCCGTCTTCGTAGTAATGATATTGTATGCCATGTGGCATTCCATTTACATATGGTTGTGCTGATTTTAATTTGCCGTTTTCATAGTAAGTTGTATCTAGACCATGGAGTTTTCCATCTGCATAGGTTTGAGTTCCACTTAGCTCTCCAGTGCCATAATAGTACATACTTGTACCGACTTCCTTGTTATATTCAAAATACCTGTCTGCATAAATTTCTCCTTCTTCATAGTATACCCTAGAAGGACCATGCCTCTGTCCATTTCTATACTGTATAGTTAAACGGAGTTGGCCATTGAATAGGAATGTTTTTAGTGTTCCATGTTTCTTATTATTTACATATGGTATTATACTCTCAACGGAGTCAGATGAATAGAAATACACTAGTTCATTGCCTTCTTTAACCCCATTTACATAGGGTGATTTGATGCGAATATTTCCTTCTGGAAAATATTCAGTCACATATCCGTGTAGTTTACTATCTACATAGTCGCGTACTTCTATGAGTTCATCATCCTCTTCTATGTCATATATATGCATCTGTCCATTTAGTTTTCTATCTTCTGTTATAGTATATACATAACGAATACCGTCTTTTATTTTTACTTTTGTTGCTCGGCCGTCAATAAAAAGAAGTGGATACTCATGTTTACAGATACCGCATTTTGTTTGTGTTTTTCTTATTTCATTGTAACATGTGACATGAATTCTGTTAGTACCTTTACAGAGGCATGGCGATGGGTCTACCATTTGGTTGCCGTCTTCCAGGCATATATAACATGTCCCTTCATCGGAAGACATACTTATATATGCGGGGTATTTCTATTTTAAATTAATTCATACAGTCGTATGCGATGGAGCCAATAATATATCCTGTACCCATTCTCATTATAGATGGAATAGTTGGTGCGATACATAATGATTTTACATTAAAATAGGAGGATATTGGAATTTTTGATATAATTGTTAATAATGATTCTATATATGATATCGTGCATACGCCAGCCTGATAATACATATATGATTTATCTGAATGTTTTTGTGATGCATATGATATAAGTGTGTGTGCTATTATAGTAGGTGACAATAAAATGGACATCTATTATATATTAAATATTTTCAAGTTCATTCACAGATATTGAAGAAGACCATGCAAATAGCCATAGGCCAGAGAATCCACATTTTAACTGGATATTTTGACTTAATTTAGATTTATCTTTTGATTTATATTTTTCATTTAGACTATATATTCGTTCCATAAGTTCAGATACTGTAATATTTAGTTCTTTTTGAAGCCGTGTAATTTCATCGGTTAGCTTATCACGGTTGAAATTGGGACGAATAGGCCTTCCAGAAGAGCTTTCATGCATTTGATATTTTTTACGAAATAGCGAAACTGCATCTTCAATCTCAATACGAAGAGTATTGTTATTTTCAGCCACATATATATCTGGCACAGATACTGATTTATTAATTCGTTGAAATTCATGTTTTATAATATCATGTGTAGTATCCCAAATAATATCAACAAATACTATAATATTAAGGCCATCTAATGCTAGACGACGATGATTTCCTTCAAAACAAACAAGGCCTTCGTGTTGAATATATGCTAAATTTAACATGCCATCCATACGATTAAATTCCTTCATCCAGTTATGGATTTCTGGAATACGAGATGTATCTGGGGGGCGATTATATTTCCATTGTTTAATATCTAATTGTCTAAATATATTCATCGGAATAGCATATACATTTGTGTTATTAATCCTGAATTCAGATAGATATGTTTGAATTGGTGTTGACATTTAATTATATAAAAAAAGAGTGAATTATTCAAATTTATTCTATGTACAAACATACATCCTTGACATATTCCTGCTTGTTTTCATCAGGGTATCCCAGTGGATTACATACAAATTCAATCCCTGAGATATGTTGTTTATTTTCAGAGTGAGTATGACCATAGATCCATGCTTTTATTGTTGGTGCAAAGAGATCTTCACAGCCAGATGCAAAGAATTGATTGTATGCGGTGTATTTATCTGTCTTATATTTATCGCTAACTAAAGAATAGGATGGAAGATGATGTGTCATAACGATAACTGGCAGGGGGCTCTTTACGACTACATCTGATTGAAGAAATTCTCGTGAAATTTCGTGCATTGTATTATATAGTTCCAATGTCATCTCTGGAATTAAATTGAAATCGTTAATATACCTTTCAGGAGAATTAAGACAAGACCAGAGTGTTGTGCCAACAAACCTATATCCATTATAGTCCTCAAATGAATTATCTAAATACGATACATTATAGAGATAATTATCCTGTATAATATTGTGTATTTTATCATCTATTTCTGTCATATCATATCCTTTATTTGCACCCATAGAATAATATTCATGATTTCCTGCAATTATGAATACTTTCTTAAAATCACGCGATACTTGCTTCAGAAAATCCCTATAAAGGGGAGAAAACGGGTATCCAATGTCTCCAGCAATACATAGGATATCTGCAATAGGCCTTATAATCTCCTTTGGTAAAACTTTGAAGAATTCTAGATGAATATCTGAAATATATTGAATACGCATATTGACATAATATAATGATATGGATATAAATGTCAAATTTATTGAGGAGAGGGGTGGAAATAATAAATAGCTGCTATATTAGGGTACTGTATAGGATGCAAAATCTTCCTAAACATGAAAAATATAAGGCTTCTTATTGTCCTGGTGAGATATACTGGGGAATTGGTGTGGAACACGAGTCATATATTGAGAGTTCAAAGAAACGAATTATGACAAAAGAGCAGCTCAAAACTCTGAAAGCGAGAGAAAGATATTGCGTTGATTACTACAAATCATACAATGCGGATGGATTAGCTGCTGCGTTTGATCTTTTGCCGTCTGAAATGGAGATACCTATTTTATTGAACGCACATACGTTTCAGGCAACGGACTTGAGCAATAATCATAGAACAACATATGAGAAAGTTCCAAAGCCAAATCCGAAGTTTAGTGGACAGACTATTATTGAGTTTCTGAAGAGTCCCGAATGCCCCTCTTCCGAGTACTTTAATCGTGAATGGGAGGGTGCGTATATATTTGATGGAGATACAATTGAAATCATTTCACAAAAATTCTATAAGGTAACAATTGATGATGTTATTGAGGAGTTGGAGGCTGCAGAGAAGGAATTTATAGACGAGTTGAATCGTGGGGCAACATGTGGTTTACTTGCAGAATATGCACCATTTTGCTTTACACAGAAGAATTATGGATGGGCAACATTCTTAACAAATCCAAGAAATGCGAGCATGTTTAATAATGGTACAATACATATTAATGTTACTCTTCCTACAAGGTTGGGAGAGGACGGTAAGATAGTGAATTTTGACTTATTTATAGAGCAACATCGTACATTGATTCGTGTATTACAATGGCTTTCCCCACTTATGATTGCTATATATGGGTCTGGCGATCCATTTGCAGAGTATTCGCCACGGTTTGCAAAAGGAAGTCAGCGTGTTGCGGTGAGTCGTTATATTGGCCTTGGCACATATGATACAGATCTCATGCCTATTGGTAAGTATCCAACTGTGAGAAGAGATGAGCTATCTAATATTGAATGGTATGCTGAACTATATAAAGAGACAGAGTATGTCTGCCTGGAAGACATTGGATTGGATTTTAATTTTAACAAACACTATTCGCATGGTGCTGAAATGAGAATCTTTGATGCAATTCCTCTGAAAGATGTATATAATTTATTGGAAGATACAGTGTATTGTATGGATTTTTCTTTGAGTATTGGAACAATGATGAATCCTAAGAAGTCTTCTTTGTGGCAAGGAATTGTAAAGAAATGTGTGCATTATGGTCGCGAAGCAATGCTTACACCTGATGAACAGGTCCGTCTATTCTGGATGTTTGGCATGAATGATAAACCTGAGATTGATATTAGTGCAGAGGAGGCTTATAGGCGGATTATAGGACATTTGAGGGAGAAGTTTGATAAGGGATTTTGTGCGACAAATATGATACGGAATAAAAAAGAGAAAATGATTGAGGAGGTTTACCAGGATTTGATTGAAGAAATTATTGATGAATTAGTGAGCGACGAGGTTGAGAAGCAGAAAGAAGTTGAGAGGAGGGTAGTTGAAGAAGTTACTTCTCCTCTGAAGAAGTGGTGGTGTTGTTAATAGGCCTAGATTTATAGGGATTTGTGTAGAATGGGTCTGCCCCTTGTTCATATAGACCGTTATAATTGCCTGCATACAGGTTATCATAACGTTCTAGAGTATCTGTGCACGGTTCATATATAGTATCTGTGATGAGAGTGCCAAAACTATTAAATTCCTTATATTCTCCAATGCGAATATTGTCTTTCATAGTATATATGGATTTGACAGTCCCTGGAATATCATAGTAGTCCTTGCAGCGACCATTGAGTTTGTCATACTTATAAGTGTGTTCATATCGTTTATTACCAGATGGATACCATTCTTCATAGAGTCCATCACGATTTCCATTATGTAGTATTAGACGTCGTTTGAGAAAACCCGACTCGTACCAATATGTAGCAGTTCCTTCAAGAAATCCCATAGCATAGTGCCCTTCAAAGATTAGGATGCCGTTTTCTGCCCAGCGACGTGATAGGCCATCCTGTTTTCCGATTTGAAAGGTTTCTTCTAGTTTGAGTTGTCCAGATGGATACCATTCACGACGAACGCCATGAAGATAATTATTTAGAATTGTATATTCAATTGAGGGTGCTCCATCTGGGAACTTCTTTAAGATTGTTTGTAGCTTTGCAGGTTGTTTCATTTGGGGAGGCGGTGGTGGCTTATATGTATTAGAATAAATGATCAATTTTTATTGTGTGAAAAAATTGAAGGCGGGTGTGATTGGTAAATTAGTACCGCTAGGATGTCAAGTATTTGGAATTGTGAGCAGATTACATATGATTCAATTCCATGGGATGAATATGACAAGAATATTGTTCAAATGACATTTAACGGGTATCCTGTTAATATTGAGTATAGTAGTTCAAATAGATCTGTGATTTTATATGTTTACAGAGATATTGAAGGTTGGCATGATACTAGTGGAATTAGATACTATAAGTGTAGTGATGAGTCTGCACCAATTCATGCATTTGTGCATATCTTTGGAAGAGACCCATCTATGATTTATTCTGGCAAAAAATATACGATTGAAATGGTTTACAGGGGTGATAAAGATGATGTGAAAAATAATTTCTTCTCCACTAAATGGAAAGATATTGCAACGAGATGGAAAGCAGTTTCAATGGATATATGGACAGCTGATGCGATTGATGAAGCTATGGAACTTGCAAGGGTAAGGCGTGAAGAGAATCTTATTCGTATGAATATTATAGTAAATGGCGTTGTGGACTAGACTGTGCCATATTTATTAATGTCTTCAATGAAATAGGGGTCAAGTTTAATATTCTGGTCTACAGGAAGAAGGACGAGTTGTTGTACTTCTGATTTTGGTGTGAAAATACGATTAAAGATTAGGTCAGAGAGAGTAAGAGGAATACCATTTGGATATATAGGGCTCTGAATACCAGAGTCTGATGTGAGGTTGAGAATTGTTATCAGGTCTGAGAAATAGAGTGTTGCATATGTGTAATTATCTGAAGTACATATGTGTAGATGAGAGGAAGGTGACAACAGGGTTTCTTTTATTTGTGTAATTAGTTCAAGGGGAGGCTTCTCAATATCAAAGAGTTCTTCTAGAGTTTCACGAACAGCAGCTGTTTGCCAGTCCTCTTCTGGTTTAATTGAGCCTCCAAAACCACTGATAATGGGTGTTTTCTTAGTAGGCTGCCATCCTCCCAGTACATGGATTGCATCTGAGAAGAGAAGGCCAGCTGCTTTTGGAGATGGTTGTTTTTTCTTAAATATATTACATATACAATTCATGTAGTGCATAATGTATTATATGAATTGATTGGCAGATGTATCAATTTTACTTTATTATTGGCTGTATATTATAGTATCTTTATTATCTGTGATAATGAATTAACATTGAGATTTTTAGAGCAAGGGCAAGTGTACCAGGCCAGTCAAAATATATATGTGATAATATATGCCGTCTAACAATGGGGTCCTTAATCCTGTGCTATTATGAAAAAATTGAAGGGTGTGGTTGACTGGTGTTTGTCCCGCTTTGTCATTTACAATGTCTTCTGCCAAGATTGATACTTCTCTCTATACCATCATGCCTTCTATCGATCCTTCCACATTTACGGAGGAGGATAAGAAGTGGTTGGTTGAATTCAATGAGGAGCATTATGCATTTCAGAACGAGTATCTAAATAATAATTCTGGAGAGGAGATGTTCCGTGAAGTTCCTGTAAAGAGGAGAGGAGGGGCGAAGCCAGAAGAGGGAGTCTCAAAGTCTCTCATTCTGACAAATCTGCCTACACGCATGAAGAGTGTGGAGGGTATGCAATATGAACTACTTCTCTATTTCCATCAATATGGTCAGATTCGTGATGTATATATTCCGCGTAATATGTCAACTGGTGCCATGAAGCCATTTGCATTTATTGAGTTCCTTGATGTAGTCTCTTCTATGAAGGCATATGAAGATACATATGAAGGTATGATTCTCGGTGGAAAGAAGATTGGTGTGGAGTTTGCAGTCAAGGGTCGCAAGACAGCTGATGAAATGCGTCTCAAGGATAACTAGATATAAATAATACAATGATTAAAATAAAAATAAAATAATAAAAATAGAAGAAGTTGATGGATATATCCATCTTTTTGATTTTACTATTGAAAAAAATTGAAAAATATGGTGTGTCGAGGATGTGATACTCGTGTTCTCATAATGCCGCTTAAACAAGATTTGATGACAGTCACGTATACATACGACATGGATTCTGATTTGAAGGAGGGTGTGTTTGGAGAATGGTATGCAAATGGTGTAAAAGCAAAAGTCGGCACATATAAACGCGGAAAGCTTGTGGGGACATACAAGGAGTGGTATGAGGATGGTGTACCAAAGTTGCAGTGCACCTATCGTAAGGTTTCAGAGGAGGGTGATGGTGGTGAAGAATTCACTGGTCAATATTCTGAGTGGCATCCATCAGGTGTTGTGAAAGTAGATAGATTGTATAATTTGGCAGGAAAACGTATTGATTTTAGTGCAACATATTATTATGATGGTCAGAGGGAGTCACTTGAGTACTATGATATGCATGGAGTAAAGACAGGAGAATATAAAGAATGGCATTCAAATGGTGCTGTGCGAAAGAGTTATACATACGATGCTGAGGGAGAGATTCATGGAGAATACAAGGAGTTTACTGAAGATGGAAAGACTACTCTTTCTGAGGTATATGAGCATGGAAAGAAACATGGTACATCATTTAGGTACACTGGTGGCTGCCGCCTTGTATCTAAGGAGGAGTATTGCAACGGTATTCTTGTGGAGAAGTATATTCATTTCGGTGGAAAACAGAATGATTATCTTTATGTGGAATATGATGCGGATGGCGTATTTAAATACAAGAAACGCGTGTTTCCTGCCACATATTTAATTAGGGAGAGCTTTTCCTATATTACAGATGACGAGGATAATAATAGGGGTGTATTTAATATAGAGAATGGGCATGCATATTATGAGGGTGTATATGATGAGCCACTTGAGAAGGCAGTTCAATAAAAAAGACAGAGTATATAGTTAATAGTATTAGTATTATTATATTATAATGAATTATTATTGTAATATACTATTTTTTTTATGCCAGTTCATAGACGGCCTCCTTTGCAGCTAGACGTGGACTGCGACGAAGAGGGATATATTCCTTCTTTGTATGATGTTTAGTAACACGAATTACAGTATGCGTATGAATCGGCTCAGAGGGAATAGTTACAATGAAACGCTGGGTTTGAGGTTGAGGAGATGAAAGAGTATGAACCATGTTAATTGCATTATGGTAGAGATAAGAATGGAGCTGCTCATAGAGATAATATACATTATCACTATAAGAAGCATAAATAATGGATGATTGAATAGCGTTAATTGCAGAATGCTGCTCAGGAGGGAGAATGCTCATATGATTCTGGATGAAAGAATAGAGAGTAGAACATGCCTGCTGGACATCGTAAAAGTTCTCGTGGGTAATAGTGCGAGGGGCGAGATGAGTAAAATCAAGCATAGTGCTATGTGACAATGTTGTTGTTGGGGTGTGCTGTCAAATTTTTGGGATTACCCTAATCAGATTACTGCTTGACAGGTTTACTCCAAAAGAATGTACTCATTACTGTATATGCTTCGCGGAGTAGTGTATTTAAATTATTAGCAGGCTCTGATGTACGTGATGCCTTTATTGTCAGTTGGTTTTTATAAACGAGTGTTTGCATGCGAGTATGGTCGTATATAATACTATTCTGTTTAATTTCAGATAGATGATTTGTACAGAATGTATACAATGCAATAATAAGCCGACAAATATATATGATGATAGGGGATGATTCCCTTGATAGGTCATATCTATTTATTTCTTTTAGTGTTTTATTAATAACTATGACAAGTGCATTTTGATTTGTTTCTTTGAGCTGTGTATAATATTCTTCAAATAGGCGAGTGTTTTCTACATGGTCTTCTGTGAGTTTATTTTTCATAAAATATGGCTCTTTGCGGAATAGGCGTTTGAGGATATTCATATTCTAGTATGTGTTATCAAAAAATATAGGGGGTGGGATAGTCAATTTTACGAGTATGGTATATAGTTACAATGTGACCTAATCGTCATTATATAGGGTATACACAGCCTAGTCGTCGTTATATAGGGTATACAATGTCTAATCGTCATTATATAGGGTATAATGCATTTCTTCACCAATGTAGAAGTTGCGATAATGACCTACAATATCATCCTCATAATTTGAATCCTTTTGCTGAATACATCTGTATTTTGATAGAGCAATTGGATAATACTCTGTTGCATTTTCGCTAACAATACAACTATAGTCATAGGATGATGTGTCAGGGTCACCCTTTAGAATCATCCAGCCAATGCATGAATAGGAATCAAGTTCAAGTAGATTCAAATCAAACGGGCATTCATTTTCTGGAAGACACTCTGTTGGCATAGTTACGAGAGTAGAGCCAAGTATCTCTTCATCATATGCTGAATTTTCAGTTAGTTCTTCAAGATATTTCCTTGGACTGTAAAACATATTCTCTTCAATAAATCCTACACAGATATCTGGGAACCCATTGATATCATACTTTTTACAGAGTTCTGATAGATACCAATGAAGTGGATGTGATTCATCTGATTTACTTGCTGGATTGAACGGATAAAGAGTATAATGTTCTGTGACCCTATTTTTCCAGGCTCGTACACGAGAACGCGTTTTATTATCACACCAGCTTTCATAGGATGATGATACGGACATGGCAGAAGTGTTTGATAATGTAGAATTAGTTGAAGGCATGGTTGAAGCAAAAAGTTGTCAGGTTGTTTGGCGTGACGAGGGCTTCAATTTTTTTTAAGAGGAGGGAGGGGGTTATTTTTTAAGGTTTGATGCTTTCATGATTGCGTCAATGAATCCGCTTGGATTTCCGTTGAATCTGAAGAGATAAGGTGCAAGTTCTGCCTGAGAGAAGTAGTAATCTGGCAACTTATTCATCGTGGATTCCTTCATTGGATTGCCACACCATCTCTCATAAATCTCTGCGATATGTTGACGACGAAGTTTCTTGAATTCGATCTCCATGTCAATGCGACCAGGACGCTTAATTGCAGGGTCTAGTTTCTCGGGATGATTTGTTGTCACGATAACAATACGCCCTGGAACTTCAATAATACCATCCAGAAGCTCCAAGAATGCACCCAAATTTAGCTTTGAATCTTCCTCCTTCTTCAGAAGCATATAGCGTTTCATGTCATCTTCTGTTTGAACTGCAGATAGCATGTCTGAAAGATTCACCTTATCCTTGCGATTAATTACAATATCCTCCCAGCCATTGCAGTCCATTTCCTCAAAGACATAGATACGTTTATCATATGATACTCTATCTTGGCCATAATATGGTGTATAGAATATCTGTTCTAGGTCTGCACGAGTACGAATAGAATTCATAGGGATAATAATAATATTCATCTTCATATATTTGGCGATTGCTTTGATAGCACTTGTCTTTCCTGTACCTGGACTTCCATGAAAGAGTAGGCCAAGTGCATGAGGAATACCCATAGTAGTATAGATGTCCTTCTGTTTGAACATGTCTAGGCGTCTAATAAGGTCCTGTTTTCCATCAAAGAAGAGATTGTCAAACGTCTTTTCTGATGTAAGGGGAAGGGAATGAGAATAGATTTGTTTTAGTTTTGCATCTGATGAGTTGGATGCAAAGAATGGTTTAATAATAAGAAGTTTCCTGGCTTCCTCTTTTACATAGATATCATATTGTTTCTCGCAGGAATTAATGAAGTTATAAATATCAATAATAGAAGTGTTTGTGTGAAGAGTTAGTGTGAAGGTGCGTACATTAACAGTGTTTTCCTTGTCGCCCTCTTTCTCTTCCCAGATATTCACTGTGAGGAAAATACCTGGTGTGATTTGAATATTATTTAATGTTCCCTCTGGAAGATACATGTATTCTTTCTGTTTTGTAAACTTGGATTCTTCAATGAAATGCAGCTTGCATTCCTTCATAGTTGTATAGATGGCCTTATCGGCAGAGTTCTTCATATAGTAGAATACTGCTTTAAGTGGGGCTGGCATCATAGCATTTTGTGATTGCTCATGTGAATTTATTACTACTTTTCCTTCTAGAGTGACCGATTTTGTTTTGAATAGTAGGGGATTTCGGATAAATGAGATGAGATGACGGCGATTCGTATACAGAAGATATGCCGCAAGTACGAGGATAGTAAGAGTAGAGTCGCGTCCCGCAAAGAGGAAGAGTAGAGAGGTCGGATCGAGCCTGGATGAATTCATTTGAGAGGGGGATTGTGATGACAGGTGTTTGTCATGGTATTTCAAATTTTGCTAAGATATATAGAAAAAATTGAAAACTGGGTGAATGGATATGAATGTACCTTTCGTATCATGTATCTGCGTAATAACAGCCAAGAAATCAATACCGTTCAAAATAATGTGGATGGATTTCTGTTTGGATTCTTTACTGTTGGTTGTTTATGGATGCTTGTACTTGCATTTATTCTGTGTGAAACTACCAGGCAGGGTAGGGAATTCTTAGATGGAATTGATATGTATATGAATAGGGCTGTAAATTGGTTCAATGGCCAGGATGATATGGAGCAAGTATATCCGTGTACAAAAGGAAAGGGGTGGATTCTTAAGAGACGGGTGCTTGTTTAGAGAGGAAGTTGCATAGTATATTGTTGGCCATATATATATGTAAGATTATAGAACCGCATATATGGTTCAGATATATCTGCCATTAATTCACAATGATAATCATATAAATAGTGCATGGCCTCTCTAAAAGGGATTCCATCTTTAATGTCTAACGGATTCTGTTTCAGATATTGTGTTGTCCATTTTTTAGTCTTATATTGATATACTATATTTAGAAAATCTGTTAGAGAGAATATGGCAGAATCTAGTTTCTTTTTATCTGCCCTTATAAATCTACGATACTGTTTTATTTTGAGTTTGAAGCCAATTGATTCATAGAATGAGTATCCGTATTTGAGAATATACATATCAGATATTCTGGCATGAATTGTATTAGTGCATGGGAATGTTGCATTATCTGTTAGATCAATGCATTTAACATGTGGTTCTTCTTTTTGTAGAATACGTTTTATAATATCTACCATTCGTTTTGTTAGATGGCTGTCAATAGATGGAAAAGAACAGGCCTTATGTTTTGTAATATTATCAATTATAAATGTGGTATTATCTATATGTCCTACAATGCACGGCAGGGTGTTTTTATTGGGAGGATTATTCTGCAAGAGTGAATAAAAAGTTGTGTCATATGCTTCATGTTTTCTTACAAGAAATGTATATTTTATTCCATTAATAGTAATATTCTGATTTTTTTGTATATTTACTTTAAATTGAGATAGATGTGCATTATTATTTAGATTATTATCAGAAATAGTATCATTTAATAGATATTTATTAAAGACATTTATAACATCTCCTACGTATATGTTTAGTGGAATAGATATATTATTCATTTATTATTATAGTGGAGAGAGCTTTATATTATGACTATATATGATGTTTCATATGCTGATTTTAGCCCGTATTCTGCTAATAGAGGTGCGGCGACATGTTCCATTATATTAGGATGATTATTATAGAGGTATTTCATTGCTGTTATAAATGTTAGATTCTTCCTAGATAGGTATTTATTGTTTAATATAGTGTTTATTTTATCGCATAACTCTTGTTTACATGCAGTTGTTAGTACTTTTTGAAGGCGTTCCATTGAGAATTTCTCGTTTCTGAGTTTAGATGCTGTAGCGTTTTTATTTTTAAAGTTCATTGCTTCATAGAATGTTTTTCCACGTGTTAACATAAATATATCTGATACATTCATATACATGCCCTTGTAGAAGATCCTTGCCAAGTCTATTAGTTTTATATATTTAACATGTGGTTCTTCTCGTTTTAGTATTTTTTTAAGAAGTAGAATCATTTTCTTTGCAAGGAAAATATTCTTTGTTGGAAATGAACAGGCTATATGATATGTAAGAGTATTTACCACACATACATCTCCATCTATATGACAATGAAGGCATGGGGTTGCACATTTAGATCTAGGATTATTTTGTAGAAATGCATAGTGCATTCTTCCATTATCTTTATATGACCTTACTAAGAATATATACTCTGATTTATTTATTTTAATAGTCTCATTTTGCAAGATATTAACTGGAAATGTTATATAATTTTTTATATTATCTGTTGGAGTATATTCACTATAAATATTACTACCATCAAGATATCTATTAAATAAATTTAAAAACATTCCCGTATAGATAATTTGATAGTATTTATTATCCATCTTGGATTAATAATATAGTATATTTTATATGTCTAATATATAATACGAACCATATGAACTTTTCAATCCATATTCTGCTAATAATGTAGGTGCGATTAAGGCCATTGTACTACAATAGTTATTATAGAGGTATTTCATGGCAGTTGTAAATGTTAAGCCTTTTCTATGTAAATATGCATCATTTAATATGGCCTCTTTTTCTTTATTTATATTATTTGATTTATTTAGCTGATTTAGATGATTTGATTGATATCTATTTAATGCCTTTTGAAGGCGTTCCATAGAGAATTTTTCATCTTTTAGTTTATGTCCTATTTTATTAAGGGCGTTAAATGCATTTTTATATGTGTTGTTTTTATTAATATTACTATCGTATTTAAAGTTCATTGATCCATAAAACGTGTTGCAATGTGTTAACATATACATGTCTGATAGGTATATTTCTTTACCATCGCATTTGATTGTTGCCAAGTCTGTTAATTTTATGTATTTCACACCTGGCTCTTCACGTTTTATGATTTTTTTAAGAAGCTGTATCATTTTCTTTGCGAGATGTTTATCTGCAGTAGGAAAGGAACATGCATCGTGACGTGTGAGATTATCTATTATACATACATCTTCATCTATATGACAGTGAAGGCAAGGTGTTGCTCGCTTGGCGTTAGGCCTATGTTGAAGAATTGCATATTGCATTTCTCCCTTATCATCATATGACCTTACTAAAAATATATATTCTGTATCATTAACTGTTATAGTTTCATTGTTCATTACATTTATAGGGAATGTTACATGATTAACAACATTGTCATTTACATCATAGTCATTGTATATATTGTTTTTATTAGAGTACTTGCTAAATATATTTAGAACCATATCCGTATAGACATTATTCGGATTTTTATTATTCATTCTACTATAGTAGATAAATGGCCCGTACTGAAAAAATAATTCCTATCCTTGTACTTGTAATTCTTATTTTTGCTATCTTTGTGCGTCGTGCAGAGGGATTCAAACAGGCACCAGAAATTGCTGGTGTATATAGTCGCCAGATTCCAAATAAGGTTCCTCCGCCTGATGTTGGAATGACAGACAAGGTCAAATATTCATCTGCAGATTTGCAAAGTAATATTGAACAAGTAAAAGAGCAGTTAAAAAACCTGAAAACAGATAGACCTGATGAAGTTCTCAGAGTTGTTGGCACACAGTTGGGGCCAATTGTTCAGAATATTGTCAAGCAGTCTACTTATCCTATGGGGTCAGTCTATGCATATAAAGCAATGTGACAGACTAATAATATTAGAGGTGAGTAGAATAGGGTGATATGGATAGACGATTATTTTCATTGCCTGTTCATGAGATTAATCAATATGGTATGGAAAATTTAATATATGGTTCTTTGACTGAGAAGGGTGTAGAGAGGTTAGTAGATATTATTAAGATGTATAGTGAAGGGGAACATGTGTATTTGTTTGATCTGGGATGCGGGGATGGATGGTTAATTGGGGAAATAGAGGAGAGGATAGAAGGTTCTGTATGTGAAGGCGTGGAAATATCACAGCATAGGGTTGATCTTCAGAAGAATAATGTTTCAATATGGCAAGGTGATATGTTAGAGGAAGATTTTAGATGGTACAATTGGCTTCATGCAAACAATCTATGTTTGGAAGATTCTGTTGCAGACAAGCTGGAGAAAAAAATAGTGGGGGAATTTAAAGGGCTATATATCTCGTATAGAAAAGCACAGAATATTGAATTCTTACGGAGAGCGAATCTACTAGGAGGGTTTGATGTTGAAGCTACATGGGGTATTCATAGAATATATCTATATGATATTATATAGGATTGCTTATAGTTTCATACCGTGATTCCAAGTAGTAGACTTGTAAACGAGGCCATCTTCGTCATAGCATTTTGATTCACCATGCTTATGCCCATTAATGTCATATGATGTTTCTTTCTTAATTGTCCCAGATGGATAATATTTCCTGGAAATCCCTTGACGTAGACCATTTACCCATTGCACCTCCTTCATAAGTCGCCCTTTTTGCCCATAATTTCTATGCTTGATTGGAAGTGAGTATTTGACTTCCTTCCCATGAAGCTGGCCATGATTGTTGTAGAATTTCCTTGCCTTAATAGAACCCTCTTCATAATACTTATAATATACACCAGATATAATTCCATTCCTCATAGTAGTTACTTCTTTCATTGCACCTGACTCATAATAAGTGGTAACAATTCCATTACCAATGCCATCTGTGAAATTTTCAATCCGCGATGGGGTTAGAATGCCGTCTCTGCTTGGATAATATGTTATTTGTTGACCATTCTTTTTTCCATCTACAATATCTACTTCAGACTTAATAAGGCCATTCTCATAATATTCTGTATGGAGTGACATATGGAAGGCGGTGGTATGGTATATTTACTGAGTTGGGAATGTCAATTTTTTCACGAGGGTATAAAGGTGTGTGAATATACAATAAAAAGAATGGGTGGTTTCTTTAGTCGTAGTGCTTCTTCTTCAAATTGTGTTATAGTTGATTTGCGTAAGATTGAGCAGAAGGGTATGTATTTTAAATATTCTTCTGCAGCTGGTGTGCTTGATGCGTTTAAAGTTATGATGGGCAAATAGGATTGATATATTACTCCTCATCGCTGTCATTTAGCTTCGGTGCAAGGAAATACTTGAGGGAAATACCTTGCATTGCATATTCACAGACAAGTGGCATGTCATTTGCAATATAGAGCTCCATGCGATTTGTTAGACCTGAACCCTTCGTAAAACTACTGAGATACTTCACAGAGAATTGCTGTGAAATATCTGAGGAGATATCAATCATGAGTTCTTCATCTTCCTTCTTGGACTCATTCTTTGCTAGTTCAACTGAGCTCTTTCCTTCGTCACCAATGACAGTGAGGCGAATCTTATCTTCATTGACTGCAATAGAACAGGTCTCGCCAAATCCTGAGAGATCATGAATCGTCTTCTTGAATTCATTTGAAGACATACTTACAATGCATGGGTAATCTGAATCTGGAATAGTCATAGTCTCTGCATCAATATCTAGAAGATTGAGAGAGAAATCTGACTTCTTTGTGGGTGATGACTTGACAATAATCTGCAGAGTATCCTCCTTTGATGGATCAAGTCTGAGAGTGAGTTCATCTGATGCTTCTGCACACTTTAGTACCTTTGCGAGAGATGCAAAGTTAATACCTAGTGCAATAGTCTCTGTGCATTTATAGGTTGTGAAGCTCTTCTTACTTAGATTGAGAGATACTAGACAGACGTGACCAGAATCCATTGCCTGCATCTCAATACCTGTCTCAGTACAGACAAAGTTCGCATGATTAATAATATCCTTAATAGCATCAACGATTTTTTTAAAGAGGCCTGCTGACTTGAAATGGGCTTCAAACATAGTGGAGAATGTACTATCGCTGAGGGGGCAGGAGATGGGTCAAATTTTATCTGTTTTCAATTTTCCAGAACAAAATTTGAAGTGGGTGGAGGGCGAGATAAAAGGTAGCTTTTATCCTATGGCTGAAGAAGATTCCTGTAATGTGTGTTGTAGCCCGTTTAATCGGCTTCGTAAGAAGGGGATATGTCCATACTGTTCATTTGAATGTTGTTCCAAGTGTATTGAAACACATACGCTTGGAATGGTTGATGATCCGCATTGTATGAGTTGTAAGAATCGGTGGTCGCATGAGATTCTGGAGTCACTTACGAAAAAGACATTCTTGAATGGTGATTTCTATAAACATCGTAAAACTATTCTTCTAAATAGGGAGAAGTCATATTTGGCAGAATACCAGGAAGAGGCTGCAACTAAGAAGAAAATGGACGAATTATTTAATAAAAAGGCAGAACTTGAGTATGATTGTAGAATTGAAAGTGATAAGCTTGATATAAAAATAGTGAATGAGAATATTAAACGTAGTGAGTTACAGAAGGAATATTATTTGCAGGGAAAGAAAGTAGAGAATGAAAAAAAGAAAATGAATATTTTGAAGCATCATAATGCACCTGATTCTGAGATAAATGTAGTTAAGGCAGAGATAGATGAACTAACTAAAACATATAATGCGATTGGAGATAAGATAAAAAAAATGGGAAAGAAAGGAAAGGTAGGAACAGGATATGCTTATTATTATGCAACTGAAAAGGATGCACCTAATATATATAATTTACGTATAAAGATGAGAGAGTTGGATACTCAAATTCGTGCTTGCTGGGTGGCTGCAGATAGGTTAAAAAAGGGGGATACTGAAAAGAAGAAGTTTGTTCGCAGATGCACTGTCACTGGTTGTAATGGTTTCCTGTCTACTGCGTGGAAGTGTGAGATGTGTGAGAACTGGTCATGTCCAGATTGCTTTGAGGTGAAAGGGCTGGATCGTAATGCAGAACATGTTTGTACAGCTGATAATCTTGCAACGGCTGAGCTGTTGCGGCGTGATACGAAGCCGTGTCCAAAGTGCGGGGAGATGATTAGTAAGATTGACGGATGCTTTGCAAAAGATGTTCCTATTCTTATGTGGAATGGCACTGTAAAGATGTCACAGGATATTTGTGTTGGAGATGAATTGGTTGGAGATGATGGTACTCGGCGTACAGTTCAGGATGCATTTACTGGAGAAGATGAACTATATAGGGTATCGCAAGAAAATGGGATATCATATACAGTTAATAGCAAACACACCTTAGTTCTCAAGCAGGGTATTGATTCTGATCCAGTTGAGATTATTGTGGATGACTATATGCAGCTTAGTATGATGGATAAAATTGGCCTATTTGGCTATAATAGGGATAATCGGCTAACTGCAATTCAAGTAGAGTCTATTGGAAGGGGTACATACTATGGGTGGGTACTTGATGGAAATCACCGATTTGTTCTAGAAGATTTAACTTGCGTTAAAAACTGTGACCAGATGTGGTGCATCACGTGCCACACACCGTTCTCATGGACTACTGGACGCGAAGTTACAGGTGGCGTAATTCATAATCCGCATTATTATCAGTGGTTGCGTAATAATGGTGGACAAGTTCCACGAAATCCTCTAGATAATCCTTGTGGCGGACAGATTCGCCTTCTCTATTCTGCACGACTTATAATTGTTCTTAATGCATACAAGGAAAAAATTAATGCCGATTCTGCACCGATTATGAATCAAATTATCAAAGAAATAGCAGATATTCATCGTAAGGTTACAGAAATAATCGATATTGCGGCATATAGGTTCAGAACTGGAAACTTGCGAGATGAGTTCAAAGAGCTTGCTATTTCATTTCTGCTAAATGATATCAATGAAGAGCAATGGGAAAGTACACTTGTACGTATTGAAAAGAATCATATGAAAATGAGAGAGTATAGTGATATCTATGAAGCATTCAAAGCCGCTTCTATTGATATTCTGAATGGACTAGATGTTACACCGATTCCTGATAATGTAGTTGATACTCTTACGAATGTGATTATTCAGATGAACAACTTAAAGGATATGACAAATCGTTCATTGAAAGATGTTCAAACTAGATATAAGTCCAATATGAAGGGTATCCTTATTGAGGATGGATGGAAAACTACACGGTAGAGTGAGGGGGTATAAGATATTATAGAAGGGTTTAATATTCCGACATCTTTATTTTTTGTTATAAATTAGAACGATGTTTGGTCGCAGAGCCCGTTGGGAAAATAATAATGACGACTGGCGGCGGGAAAGAGAAAATGAATGGGAGCAGGAACGTAATTGGCCAAATGAAAATGAGAATAATGAACGGTGGAGACAGGAAAATGAAAGACATGGTCGTATGGCATATATAAAAGCAAATAATGATGTATATACAATTATTCAAGCAATTATTGATAATGTAATTACTGACAATTTTGATGAATTTCTTTATGATGAAACCAATCCTTCTGATACTGAAAGAGTTGTCAGATTAAGAGGTTTAACTTTTACTAAAGTAAGTCGTCAATATATAACTCAAAATATAAATAAGACATTTATTGAGGAAGAGGATAGAAATGCCTATATGTATCAGTCTGCCCCAGGATATACATTATTGTACGCAGCAGTCTTTGCAGACAATGTTAGACTTGCTAGAACACTAATTGAATCATACGATGCAGATACAAATACATTAATTCAACCCAGATATTATGATAACCAGGAAGTATATCCTGCTATATTTCATTGCAAAAGTGTTGAAATGCTTAATCTGCTTCATGAACATGGTGCAATAATAGGTGGAACTTTTCCAGAACTTACATATCCTAGTATATTATTTAATTATTCATATAAGTATTTTGAATATAAAAAAGATCAAACACGTAGCCCTGGTGAGGAATTTACAAATGGACTTTTTAATATACTGAAACGGATTATTGAACTTGGCACGGATATAAATAGTGTTAACTCGGATGGAAATACTGTATTACATTTATATCCAACATATGGTTTAGCGAAACTACTATTAGACGATGAATATCGTGTTATTAGAAGGAGTAGAATATTTAATATTCATGCAAACAATTTTGCGGGTGATTCTATAATACATTCTGTTACAGCCGATGTAAGATTAGTAGATTATTATAACGATATGATGATATTTGATTTAAATAGATTAAATAGACGCAATCGTAATATGCTATTTGCATATGTAAATGTGATAGATGAATTGGATTTTAATATGGATGCATCAAGATATAATGGGTATAATATTATAGATATTAGAGATGCAATGTATAAATGGATAGAATATGGTGCAAATATTAATCAGCTTGATATACATGGCCTTTGTCCATTATTTATTGCAAAGAGCGACACTATAATAGATATGTTACTAAAAACAAGAAATATGGATACACTTCCTGAAGAAAATCACATTGATATAAAAATAAAGAATGAATTTGGTAGAAATAAGGCATTTTATATGTATAATAGTATGTCTCTAAGAATATTTAATACAGTACTCGATTCTCCTTCTGAGATAAATGAGTTTTATGGTACACTGGATAATGATGGAACAAATGCCCTCTATTATACATGGAATAAGGATCTATTTGAATTATTATTATCCTATGGCCTTGATATGTATCATATAAATACCAAAGGTGAATCTATTATATTTGGATTCTATAAATCAATATTTGATTGGGACTGGTCTAATAAAATTAGTCGTACAATAAGTTTCATAATAGATAAGTCCAGAAGAGATGGAAAATCAGATGATATATTTAAAAGGAATGATAATAATGGAAGAAATATAGTGCATTGTGTTGTAATACAAATGTATATAGTACTTATGCTGAATGCGTATGTTGATGATGAGGCATTCTTTAAACGTATATATAACCCTATGTATCGTAAATTCTATAATACGTATAATGATGGTTGGCATGATAATGATAAATTTAGCATATCAAACCGTGATTCTATATTATCCATAGCATTAATCTTTTTTAAGAATTCAGGTGTTACTGAATTTGGAACAACTGATAAATGTAATAATAATATATTTAGCTATATTGGATTTTATGATCAATATAATATATTAAGAGAACATGTAGAATATATTGGAGATATTGATTACAATGGTGTATATAATGACAAAATAGAGGGAGAAGGGGGAGAGATTATAACATGTAACTTTGACGATTATCCATCTGAAACAGAAAGGATACAGTTTTTATATCCAGGTGATAATATATTAATACGATCTTATAATTTTGATATATTTAATAAAATGAAATCTGACCATCGCTTAATTATAGATGATTATATTTATCTGGTGGGAGAACGTATTGCAGATGTAAGGAGTATATTTAATTATCAGACCCCTCGTACTGGAAATACAGTCATGCACGAAATATTACAGGTACTTAAGGATAAACATGATACTGTGCCACTTGATACATTATTGCATGATATAGTTGAAATAAAACCTATTGTTGATGTTACTATTACTAATAATGATGGTAAAACAGCTGTTGATTTAGCTAGAGAATATATTACACAATATAATGATCATGTGGCAACTAAATTGAAGAAATTGTTCTCAGTTGGAGATGATATGTTTAATAAACCATACAAGGGCATCTGTAAGGATACACTTGATATTCAAATGGCCGATTTCTTCACTGCTACAAATGAAGAATTGGGGAGTGAACATGGAAAAAAGCAGGTCTATTTTAGCCATTGCCCAGTATGTTTAGAGCCAGTTGGAAGGACAACTGGGTGTGTATATATGACACATAATTGTAGCGAAATTAATGAGAATATATATCACGATGAATTATATAAAAAATTTAATGTAGGCGGAATGATTGAGTGGTGTACTATTTGTGGACGTATTACACATAATCATTATCATTATGCTTTATTACCACACGATACACCTAAGGATGAATTTATAGACCATCCTATTCCTGCTGGAATGCCTACACATGACTATTGGAACTGTCCTGGTGGCAATGGTCTGAAGGAAAAGGTTGCACGTATGCTTAAATTGCGTGAGAAATATATTGAAGCAAGTGAATTTGTTGGAGTACAGACAAATAGGGAGGCGGTATATCCTATCATTGAGGCAGTGTTTGATGCTCCTCTTGAAGAGGGACTTCTTGATGCTGGACAGGCTGCATTGGATGCAAATGCATGGCCAAGCGAAATACCTGAATTAAGATGTAACGTGGAGCGTGTAAAGCAAAAACGCATTAAGCCATATGAAGTTCCTGCTGATTTGGCAATGCCTGAATTTGTAGAGATTGGTGATAATGAATATACATACACTGGATTTGACGTACCCCTCTGGAAATTTAACCATGTTATGGCAAATGGTGAGGAACATCCTAATGTCGGTGAAAATGTAGTAATTCTTCATTTAATTGCTAAGAGTGAACGCCTCGGTCTATGCCCTATACGCGAATGTGGTGCATTATTTTATCCTGAAGAGGCTGAAACTGTATTAAGAGGACAGGAAGGTGGTGAAATAGATAATACAGTTGATTTACATGAAGAGTATTCTGCTGCACCTGTTGGTACTACAAAAAAGGGGTTAGCAGATAGATATAGATCATTCTTTACAGGTCAGTATTACAATTTGGCTGGTAAAGAGCCTGAATATATTGAAGGTGAGAATGAGGAAGAAGAAGATACGGCTATGTGTTCTCTTCCACGCGTGATGGTTGCAAATGTTGTTGAGCCTGTTGCGGGCGAAAATAGAAATGAATTACCAGCCCTTGAACCAGTTCCAGGGCGTGGAAATAATGACAATGGTGCTCCAGTGGAGGGTGGTAAGCGTAAACGTGTTAAGAGAACAATGCGTGGTCATAAAAAGAGTGGCAGAAAGACAATTAGAAGGGGAAAGGGTGGAGTGATGCGTAAGATACCAAAGAAGGCTGCTAAAACATTGTACAAGAAGACGAATGTGAAGAGTGCGATGAAGTCTAAACGGAGAAGAGTTTAGAGTGGATGATTAACTTATTTCTTTTTATTAAGTAGAATATGAGTAATTCAATTGCTGCTGCATAGGTTAAGCATGCATGGGATTGGAGAAGAAATCCCGCTAGTAATGGTGAACCTGATATTCGTACTAGTATAACTTATGAAGCATTAAAAAATAGGGCTGAAAAATATAGAAAGGAAAAAGAGGAAGCTGCTAAGAAAACTGCTAATGAAGGTGCTAAAAAAGGCGGTAAGAGAAGAACCATTAGACGCAGAAAGACAAAATCCAGAATGGCTCGCACATCTAAGAGAAAATAAGTATAATTAAAATTACTTACATGCAATAGATATGAAAGAATGGGATATCATTCTTGTTGGTGGAGGCATAGCAGGTCTATGGCTTGGCCGAGAAGTGTTACAAAAGTATAAGGGCTTGAAAGTTCTTATACTTGAGAAATATGATTACCTTGGTGGACGTGTTGTAACACACTATGGAAAGGCACAGTGGGAGATTGGTGCTGGGCGTATTGCGGGGTCTCACAAGCGGGTTCTGAGTCTAATGAAAGAATACGGTCTCACATTTGTACCAATAAACGGTGGAGCAGATTGGATTAATGCAGAAGGGGTTCGTCAAGAAAACATGTTTGAAACATTAATTGAAACATATATGGGGCCTCTGAGGGGGCTATCAGATGAAGTATTGGGTCAGAATACGGTCGCAGGATTGCTTGAAAAAGTGCATGGTAAAGAAGAGGCTGCTTCATTTTACAGGCAATTTCCTTATTGGGCAGAAATTCACAATATGAGAGGTGATCTCGGTCTGAAGAGTTTCTTTGAAGAGATGGGTGGAGGTGTTAAATTTGGAGTTTGTGCTGAGGGACTGAGCAAGCTGACAGACGGGCTTGTGTCTGATTTTGAGAGATTGGGGGGTGAGAGTCGTTTGGAATCTGAGGTTGTTGATATTGATTATAAGAGGGGTGTTGTAAAGCTGAAGAGCGGTGAAGAGGTAAATGGAAATATAGTTGTATCCTGTCTTCACTGCAATGCAATGAAGAAAATGCATTCTCTTAAAGACATGGCTGTTCTGAAACGTGTAGATATGTCAAAACTGGTTCGTATGTATGCAGTCTTTCCAAGAGTATGGTGGGATAATAAGAAGATTGTATGCGAGAATCGGATTAGATATATTATACCAATGAGCAAAGAGCAAAAGAGTATAATGATATCATATACAGATGGTATTGAAGCAGAGTTGTGGATAAAGATGCTAGATAAGGAGGGGAAGGAGAAAGTTCAGAAGGAGGTTATGAAGGAGATACGAGAGATATATGGCGATGATGTTCCCGAGCCATCTGAATTCAAGATTTATCCTTGGACAGATGGATGTACATATTGGAAACCTGGGAGATATGTTCCATGGGAAAGTAGCAGAGCGGTTCTGAAACCGTTTGCAGGATATCCATTTTTCGTCTGCGGTGAGAGTTTCAGTCTCCGCCAGGCATGGATGGAAGGGGCATTGGAACACGCAGAGGAACTGATGTCTCATCCTGGATTTATACGGTCTGTAAAAAAGTGTCTACATGAGTAGAACAGAAATCGTACTATGAATCCCCATATTGCTCTGAGTTTGTTTCATTTGTTTTTGGTTGCACCACTTTTCTTTGCAGTTGGATTTATGAGATCCGAGACACCATCATGGCTGTATACAGTACTTTTAGTACTTGGTGTTGTACTTTTCATTTACCACGGATATAAATTCATTCTGAGGTGGAGAGGTGAGAAGTCGCTTATGTGGATAAATGCTATACATGCATTTATTATTGCACCATTGCTTGTATACGTTGGTATGAAACAAAAAGAGACCGTCCGTGGTGGTTACGAACTCTTATTGATGACTGGATTCGCTGCATTTGGCTACCACCTGTATTCACTTGTAAAGGAAATGCAGGTTATGGACAGAGAGTGAGGAAGAGAGGGGTGGAATTTACGTGTGTACAATAATATCCTGTACAAGAGGAATTCGTGGGTCAGCGTGGTCTAGTTCAATACAGTCAATTGCATGATAGTAGAAAGCAGTAGCACTATTAAATGTCTTATTGCATTCTAAGCAATTGTATTGATTATCTGCCTTTTCAAGTATTTCATCTACTTCTTCTTTAAAGTGGATGCGAATACAGTGGGTTCTGCAGTTACCCTTTGTAACTGCTTTGAAATCACAGCCATCAAATGGACATAGGCATTCAATTTGAAGGGATTCCTTCTTTGCTAGGTCTGGATGGCGAGATGAAATATGAAGGTCAAGTGCCTGTTTTTGAATAAACCCTTTTTTACATGCTTTGCAAGTAAATGGCATTGTATCTTCATGTTTCTTCATATGATAATGCATGGTATTCTGATTCTTCTTTGTTACATTACAATGAGGGCAGACGTATAAGCCTTCATCATTTTTAGTGTACTTGAGTGACATTGATGCGTTGATAATTGTTTGATTTGGTGGGGATTGTCAATTTTTTCGGTGGAGGAAGCTGCTTAAAAATACTATATGTGTTATATAGTATGTTGTATACTCGTATTCCAATTAAGAAGTGTTATGTTGATAGTATTTATTCTTTTTTGAGGGGGCATCGTCGTAACCCTTATATAAATCATATGGGATTATATATTATACGACGGATTGATAGTGGGAAGGTGATACAGGGAGAATATATCTCAACACCCGAGTTTGCAACAGATCATATGGAAGAGGAGCTACAGTTTACGGCACATTGGTTCTATGATTTGACGGGAAATGAATATATTGTTGACAATACTAATACATTTGATCTAAAGGCCAGGAGATGCAAAATACTTCATGCACTACATTTGCCAAAGAGTATTCGTGTTGGTGACGTTTTATTGGATGAGTTTAAGAGGGAATATCGTTGACAAAAAAATTGAAGGAGGGCGATGGCACTGTAATAAGTACCACTGCAGAATGGATATTAAGAAGAGCACTGTTACGTTGACATTTGGCGATAGTGCTGAAAATCACGTTGGAATGGAGCAGCTTGGAAAGCGTGTGAATGCTGGCGAGGGATTTACATGTGGCGAATTGACTGCTTTGCGGACTGTCCTTGAAGAAAAGGGTATTCATTCTGTGTATTATTCTCTAAATGAGGAAGCGGGTATTGTTGATGCACAAGAGGCTGGTGTGCTTGTTATTAAAGGTGGGGTGAATAAGCTATTGGGTGATGATAATGCTGCAAAGTCCATGTTTGATGAACAAACTGCTCTAAATGTTGACAAGAAGGCGTTTATGTATGGTCGCGTTGTTAATAAACATGCACGGTGGAATCTCTGCTTTGATTCCTTTGACCAAGAACCAGATTATCCTGCTGGAAAGGGGCGGGTTATTTCTATGGATAGTTTGCCTCTTACTTCTTCTCTATATGATGCATTGCCCACCTTCTTTGGGCCAAAGGCAGAGGGACTGAAGGGAGAGGGGAATTATTATTATGATATTAAAAAGTGTGGTATTGGTTTCCATGGAGATAGTGAGCGGCGGAAGGTGATTGGTGTACGTCTAGGTGCAACTATGCCCTTTCATTATCAGTGGTTTCAGGGGGGATCGCCTGTAGGAAAGCGAGTTGTATTTCCCCTTGATGGAGGTGATATTTACATTATGAGTGAGAAGGCAGTTGGAACTGATTGGAAGAGTAAAAAGATTATGACATTGCGTCATGCTGCAGGTTGTGATAAGTTTACAAAGATTGAGTAAGAATATTAATTATTAAATATTATAATACATATCATATTAATTATACCATTAAATACTATTATATTTTATTCATAAAAAATTTGACGACGGAGTGGGGTTCTATATTAGTCCATAGAAATGGATAATCAGGACTGGACTCCTGTTGTGATTAAGCGTCGCGGTGGCTCTCGTGCAGATGGTGTAGGAAAGGGTTCTACGGGCCGCGTAGATGCAAAGGAGTTGGCTCATAAGGATGCTGCCCGAAAGGCCCGTGCGATTGAAGAGAAGGAGGTCGGCAAGGTGAAGCATGTGAGCAATGAGTCTCGTGCAGAGCTTGCTCGTGTTCGCATTGAGAAGAATATGTCACAGGCTCAGGCTGATGCGGCATGTGGCCTTCCTCGCAATACCTTTAATGGCCTTGAGTCTGGAAAGATTGTCCCGACAGGGGATATTCTTTCAAAGGTGGCTCGCGGCATTCATGTGAATATTAAGCTGGAGTAGAGCGTATAAAAATTCTTATTACACTATAGAAATGTCTGAACACGTTAAAGCTGTAGGTTCTCGTGCCGAAGTATTCCATGGCTCTGCTAAGCACACCTCTGGTGGTCTCACTAAGAAGGACCTCATGAAGAATAAGCATGGTCGTATTGTTTCCCGTCGTAAGGTGGCTGCTGGTAAGAAGTCCATCAAGCGTCTTTTTGCTATGGGCTTCAAGCCCAAGAAGGGAAAGTTCTCTCTCTTCCACAAGACCGGCAAGAAGGCTATGAAGAAGTCTCGTAAGACTCGTCGTCGCCGCGGTGGTGCTGATATGGATGCATCTGGTTCTATGGTTGGTGCTGCCATGGTTGATGCTTTCAAGGGCGGCAAGTAAATTATGTAATAGGTTAATCTAACTATAAATATTATAGTATAATTAACTACTCTGTAAACTGATATGCTAGTGTCTGAAAGAGCTCTGATAATTGCTTTTTTGACATCGGCTCTATGCCTTGAAGTGGGCCTGCATCATACCAATAGATTGCACCTGTCTGACTGTGCTCCTGGTACTTAGACCAGGCTACCCCTGCACTGGCTACTTTTAGTTCCTGTATAATTTCCCTGTATTCCTTTTGACTATAGGATGTCCTGTATAAATGTTGCAATTGTCTGAATACAAACTCTGTAAATCCTGAATGTGTTGTGTCGTCGATCGGTGCAAAAAATACACAATCATAGGGTTTCATATTACGAATTGGTGTCTTCGCCATATGGACAAATGTTATTCCCCTTGTGAGCCTGGGCCAGACAGCATCAGGTATTTCAATATCATCTGCAATGACAAGGGTTGGTTTGGGGCAATGAACACAGTATGTTAATGCATGTGTCCAGTCTTGTATATCTGATATATGAAAAATAGCATCGTAGCGAAGAGGAAGGCCTTTTCCAAAGGAATACGGCATTGATGTGAGCAGGACAGTTTTCTTAAATGGGTCACGGAGTTTTTCAATGCTCTCCAGGATTGGCGGATATTTGTTCGGATGGAATGGGCCCTGGCAGAGAATATTTGCAGAGTGAAGATTTGTATTAAATGCGTCAATCTGAATAGTTGACATTAATATCTAAGGCGGTATTTTTATTGTCGGGATAACACAGGAATGCTTGAATTAAAGAGTTATGTTGCTGCCGTACCAGCCCTTGTACTTGTTGATAGTATATGGCTATTTTCAATAGGCCATTATGCAAAGCGTGTTATGGAGGGAGTGCAGAGAGGACCTATGACAGTACGCTATTTTGCGGCAGCAATTGTGTATTTTGCAATGGCATATATCATTCTTCATGCTAAAAGTACAGTTAATGCATTCTGGCTTGGATTATCAACATATGCTGTATATGATTTCACCAATTATGCTCTCTTTAGTAACTATGACTGGAAATTTATGTTAATGGATAGTTTATGGGGCGGTATACTATTTGCACTAACATATCGTCTCATGAAATCATACAACCTTGTTGAATGATGAAGATATCTGTAAAATTGACAGGGTGTATGCATAGGTTGGTTGTCGTAAATGTCATGAATAATAATAACGTGTGTTATATATGCCTTGACGAAGAAAGTGACACAAATCCCTTTAAGAATCCGCTTCCTTGCCTCTGCAAGGGTACAACTATGATACATCGCAAATGTTTCATAGATGTACGTAAGAATACAGATAAATGTCCCAATTGTAAAAGTAAATATACTGGAGGAGTATTTACTATTGACTGCCCTGTGGGAATGAAAGTTGTAAGTGAATTAATGGGTAATTCTGGCTTTAGAATGGAATATATTGTTGATGGAAAAGGTGTGCGAAATGGTAAATGCCAGCTTGTATTTCAAGATTTATATATGTCATATGAATGCACATACAAAGATGGAAAGATGCATGGGTTATTTACAAAGTATTATCCTTCTGGGTATATCAATTATACATGTGATCATGCTAATGGAAAAAAGAATGGAGTTGAGAGAATATATTATATAGAGAATGATGCTGTTCATAAGGAAATTGAATACAAGGATGATATTAAACATGGATATTATCGCGAATATTCTATGGAGGGGCGGCTACTATTAGATTATTCTATGAATAATGGTAAGAAACATGGTCGTTATAGAATGTGGCACGAGTCATCAGGATTTCTTATTATTGATATGTATTATGAATATGATAAGTATCATGGTTCTTATAAACGGTATTATAGCAATGGTGTATTAGAAATAGATACTGTATATCGGAATCATAAGTATGAAGGATATTATAGAAAATATTATAAAGATGGAACACTAGAATGTGAATGCTGGTACAGAAATGGCCTGATGAATGGAGAATATAGATCCTATAAAATGAACGGGGAACTGCAGACAACTGTATTATATGGTAGTCCACTCGTTACGTGATGCTAAAAAATTGAACTGTTTTTTGTTTGAGATGTCATGTACTGCCACTAGAATGATTAGCCTTCTTCGTAATGGAATGGAGCATTTGTTTACTATGAAGAATGATATGATTCATGGAAAATATGTTAAGCGAGATATGGATGGGAACATTCTTATCTCGTGTAGTTATCTAAACGGACTTCTTAATGGCCTCTATGAGCGTTGGGAGATGATGAATGGTAACAGAATGAAGGTACTTGAAACGTCATTTACAAGTGGTGTTGTATGTGGTCCCTATAAATCATGGCATTCAAATGGGCAGAAATATGTTGAGTGTACTTTTCTAGATGGAAAATACAATGGTTCTTATACACGATGGTATAAGAATGGATGTGTGGCAATGTCTTGTAATTATATTATGGGAAATATGGCTGGTAAGAAAGTTATTGTAAATTATCCGCATGGTGTGCGGCGTAAAATGTATGAACTGAATACAAGTGGAAAGAAGGATGGTCTTTATCAGTCCTATTATCCAAATGGAGAGGAGGAATTCTATATTATGTATAAGAATGGAAAAAAGGATGGTGTATACAAGAAGAATGAAGAGAATGGTGTAATTAGAGAATATGGATTCTATAAAATGAACTGTCGTGATGGTATTTACTCAACATATTTTGCAAATGGGATTCTTAAATCTGTTGAAGAGTATCATGATGGTTCGCTAAATGGGCAATCCACCTATGTACATGGAAGTTCATATACAATTGTATCATATAAGAATGGTAAGATGAGTGGAGGGCGGCGTGAATATCATTCCAGTGGAAATAAGAAGGAGTTTAGTTATTGGCGATGTGGAGAGAAGCACGGGCCTTACCTGAAGTTTAGTGAAGAGGGAAAGATGATTATTGAGGCAGAATATTCATATGGAAAGCTGAATGGAAATTACAAGGAATGGTTTCCAAATGGTCGGATGAAGAAATATACTGTATATAAGGATGGAGAGATTGTAGAGCAGCTAGTTGATAATGAATATGAGATGCAGGATATGGATGATGAAGGAATGTAAAGATTATGGTATGTAGTATATATAGTTTACTAGAAAGATGAGTAATAGTATAACGCATGGATCTAACTCCATGTATGGTTCTATTCATAATTGTATTCCTATTTTTATGGTTGATAGGAATGGAAATAATATTCCATATCCAACAAATGATTGTCAGAGAAGAGTGAGTGATATTGTGCGAATTGATAATAATGCAGCAATAGATGAACTTGCAGAAGTACTTGAATGGACTGAAGTAGATATCTCTCTTTGGTCAAATGATTATCGTTATTTTTTTGATAGAGTTAAGAATAAAGCATACTGTGTAAATGTAAGAATGATGAAAATAAAGAGGGCGTCTAATGCGGATGAAGAGCTTATTCGTACACAGATTGATTCTAAATAAATGGATTGTGTGCCCATTGCAGGAGCCCTTGTCTTTGACGCGGTCTGCAGGATAGGTCACCAGGTTTACAGTTTGCTTTTATTTGACCAGCATGTCGTTTAAATGCATTGTATCTCTTTATTTGTACTTGGTCAAGGGCGGGAATACGGCGACCCATATAATACCTACAATACCACTGAAACCAGCCACGTTCGTCTGGATTTTGCTCTGCATCTGAGAGTATAGGATATTGTTTGGCTACATGGTGGTCTGGTACCCATCCATATGTTTTCCATTCACTGAGAGGGAGGCGACTTTTTATTTTGAAGAAGTTTACATCTGTATCAGGTGATTGAGGAGATAGTTTGTCTAATGCTATTGCTTTCAAGAACCATTCTTTGGGAAATTCTAGAAGACAATCATTCAAATATTTTCCTTCAAAGACTCCTAAGCAGAGCATTTCTTCAGGCGTAAGATCAGGTTTAAAAGAAGGGTCAAAGCCCTGACCAGGAGTTTCTTGAAGGATATATGTGTATGTTTTTTCCATTTTATTGTAAACAGTAATACGTGAGCCTTTCTTGAATGAGGAGAGGGTGTTTCCCTTTGTTGAGAGAATTTTGAGCATATCCTCTGGTTCGTGAATTGAAAGAATACGTTTATCTTTGAAATGCATCGCCTTACTCTGTAGAGGGAAAATTTGAAGGGATGGAAATACAATGATGAGTGTTACCAGATGTCTTCTACCAATACAAAGTATGTACCACCAAAGCCTTCTCCTCTTCCAGAAGATGCAGATGAATTTATTGCAACTCTGTCGGACAAAGAACGGGAACTTATGAAGATGGGGCAGGAAATGCTTGGTTCTTCATTCTTTCTGCAATGGACACATGCGTATAAGAAGTGGAAGACTGCAAAAGGTAAGTAATAATTATAATTATTATAATATGTATATAGTATTTTTGTTATTGGAAAAAATTGACACTATTTGATTGTTGGAGAGCAAGTCCAATTTATCGCATATGCTTTCCATTAAGAAGTTTTCTGTGCCTTCTCATCCTGGTTTCTCTTGTACTCATCTAAAGGCTGTTTCTACAGAGACAGAGGCTGGTGTACGTACTCCTGTGAACTTCTGTGTTCTCATTGATACAAGTGGTTCAATGGAAGTTGACAGTAAGCTACAAAATGTATGCAAGTCACTCTATCATCTGGTAGACTATATGAATAATTCTGATATGATTTCAATTATCACATTTAGTGATTCTGCTCGTATTCATTGCAAGGGTGTTGCAATGAATAACAGCAACAAGCAAATGATTCGCCACATTCTTTCTCAGCTCGTAGCAAATGGTTCTACCAATATGTCTGATGCACTCATTAAGGCACGCGAGTGCATTATTCCTGGTGCAACTGATAAGAAGCAGGGTATTCTTCTTCTCACAGATGGTCATGCAAATCTGGGCGTGACTCAGCCAAGTGGCATCTTGCATATTCTAGAGAGCATTACAAATGACTTCACTGGATGCACTGTGTCATCTGTTGGATATGGTAGTGACCATAATGCAGAGCTGCTTGATAGCATGTCACGGAAGGGGAGTGGTTCATATGCAGTTGTAAACACGATTGAAGAGGTTGGGACTGTATTTGGCACTATTCTAGGTGATATGGCGTCATGTGTTGCCCAGAATATCAAGGTGACGTTCCCTGCTTGTGTAACGCTTCACACAAAGTACAGCACAGAAGTAGGTACAGATGGTAGCATTTCTGTTATGGTTGGTGACCTTTCTTCTGGATGCGATGCTACTATTCTTTCAGAGGACACTGGTATTTCAGTGAACGTTTCTGGATTTAATATTATTAGCAATAGTCCATTCAGTATTGCTGCTGAGCATAGTGCGGAGGATGTGGATGAGATGATTGGCCTGACTACATATTATCGCAGTGCAGTTGTGGAGCTAATTCAGGAAGTGAATGCATCTACTACTGAGATGGCTGATACAATGAAGGCAAATATTAAGGGTATTCGCCGCGAAATTAAGGCTGAGAAGCAGCGGAATGAGAATCCTATCTGGGATATTCTTCTGGAGGATTTGAGCCTTTGTAAGCAAACTCTGATGATGACTCCTTGGATGCGTGCAATGCATGGCCAAGTTCTTACTCAGCATGGAAACTATTTGGGTATGATGCGTGGAACGCGAGCTGTAAGTGGTGGACCTACTGGCCTTCCTCCTGCAACGCAAAATATGTTCTCTAGTCCTCTATCTCGTCATATTTCTGGTGGAGTTTCACAGGCTGTAAGTGGTGGTTCTCCATATGATGCACATGATCCTGCACCTCCTAGCCAGGATCCATATGATATTCACTTCAATTATATGACTCCTCCATCACGTCAATTTGCTGGAGGTGGTGCTGCAGTACCACTTCCACCACCACCTGCTCCTATGCGTCAGCCATTTGGTGGTTCACTCTCACGAGGAGTTACTGGTATCTGGTAAGAAGCAGGCATCCAGTAAATAACACTATATATACAATATTATACTATAATAAAAGTCATTATATTTTATTTGGGCTTAAAGTGGTTACGTATATATGTATAAGGAATGTCTATTAATAATACATTATATTTATCAGATTCTATTGGATTTGTTAAATACATAAGTATTAATAGAGATAGTTCAAATAGAGGAAATGTTTCTTCTGGTTCACAAATCACAATTCAGTTTAAAATGCCAATGTGTATAGCATATGATTGGTTTAATGCTATAGGAGAAATTTGGGTTGATTCTTTTAGTCGTAGCAATATAGCACCAACATTGGATTATAGAATTCCATACAATATAGACAATGCGAATATTTATACTGACTCCATCAAGGCCTCTATTGATGCATATAATATGCTGTTACATAATGGGGTAATGCCTGAAATTGCACGGGGTATTCTTCCACAATCCATGTATATTGAATTTACCGAGACTGTTAGTATTAATGGGTATCTGACATTTTGTGAAAAGTTCAAAGATAATATACTAGTCGGTATGTACTGCAAACTTGTATATTCACTTATTACGCAAATGTGTTCTTTTTCATGTGATAATATGATAAAAGGTGTGAAAGAAACAAGTAATAAATCTGATAATCCTGCAGAGTATCAATGGGGGTGTTAAGCGGAAATGGAAATATATTACAATGTATTTGAGTATATTGTAATATATTAAGATAAATAGTTTACGCTATAATTATTTAATGCTTCTTAGTGGTGGCCTTAGAGGGAGAGTAGCGTGTGAAACCACCAATTGCAGAGTTGAACTTGAAGAGAGGAGTACCCTTGGGAATAGACTCAGCTGCCTTGCCACAGAAAGATTCCACGACACAACCCTCTGCTACGAGATTGTCGCGGAAGTAGTTAGCGGTTTCAATATGGTAATATGTAACTGGCTCGCCTACGCCATACTGTTGCACACTATTGCTGAACTTGGCTGCAAATTCGGGGATTTGCCATACATTGGAGCGAGTGAGGAGAGCATGGTGGGGAGAGAGGCAGATTTCATTTGGCTGATTGGCGAATGTATTTGCACGGATGCGGTAAGGGGCGGTCTCCTTAGTGGCTACAGTGAAGTGACGCTTGTGTATGGCGGCATTTACAGTGCGGCCATCTGCTGTAACAACCTTATCATCTTGGGTGATAGTTTCTACTGCCTTGTAACCAGCTGCAGTGAGGATGCGAGTACCAGCAGGGAAGCATGGGACATTTCCACCGCCACCGCCCGAGGGCAAGTTAACATTTGTCTGTGTTGCAGGATCTACCCCAGCAGGGGGTGTATCTGAAGGAGTCATATTCGTTTCTGAGAAAGGACCTCTGTAGAGTATATCAACTGTTGATGCAGTTACACCGAGGATAACAATTGTTGCATCATTTGAGAATGTGAAAAGCTGTCCATATTCTACTGTTGAGAAATCAACATAACCAAATGTGGATGTAGTCGTGCCATCTGTATGTGCAATTGTAAGATAAGAGCTACGAGGAATAGTTGCATTTACTGTATCAAAAGTGGCTGTATTATTTATATCAGAAGGTATAACATTACCTTCAGAATCAAGCTTTACTGCAATAATTTTTACTTCAGTCACGGCTGCTGTTATTTCATCTATAATCTTTTCAACTGCAATACCAAGCTTTGTCACACTCGGGTTTGCAGCAGCGAACATATTGACTGATACAGAACCATTCACTGCAACAACCTGACCCTGTGTAGAAATTGTGTTAGAAAGACCAGACTTATCTACAACGACTGCAACTGCTTGAGAGGTTGAAGAAGATACTTGTTCTGTTCTTGCAATTATAGTGCTTGAAGTTGATGTGGATGAAATGATTGACGCAGATGTTGCTGTATCATTTGTTCTGAGACTCTGGATAAGAGAAGCAGATGTATTTGATGCAAGAGTATTTGTAGTAACTGTAGGAGGGGGGACAACATAAGGGGCATCGACGAAGATTGTATATTTATTGGGAGCTACCTTAGTCGCATCGCTATTCGCACGGACAGATATTTCAGTCCATCCGCCGCCAACTGTATTGATGAAACCAGATGAGTCAATTGTTGCAACATTTGTATTAGACGATGTCCATACGAGAGTTGGGTCATCCGCATCAACTGGAACAGTTGATGAATAGAGCTGAAGGCCAGAGTTTACACCATAGAGTTTTGTAAGACCAGGGATAGAGCATGTAATAGGAAGCACACCAGTTACAGGTCCGCCGCTAGTAGGTCCTATCACGGGTGCATTTATAACAGTAATGGCATAAGTATCTGTTAGAGTATTACCATCTGATACATATGTGGCAGTAATAGTACAGTTACCACCACCAACTGCGGAAATGAAGCCACCAGATGATATAGTTGCTACATTTGTGTTTGAAGATTCCCATGTAACATCGTATGTAATACCTACATTTGTATCAGTATAAGCTTCAAGGCCGAGACCAGCACCTACACCACTGAGTGTGAAAGAAGAAAGTGAAGAATTACCAGGCCAGAATATGCTGATTGATGTTACACCTGATGCACCACCGCCTCCTCCTCCAATTACAGGTGCATTTTGTACAGTAATTTCAAATGAGTCTGTTAATGTATTACCATCAGATACATATGAACCAGTTATATTACATGTACCACCGCCAACAGATGTAACAAAACCACTAGATGAGACTGTGGCTACATTTGTGTTTGAAGATGTCCATGTTGTTGTTGATGTTATATCAACACCTGTATTGGTATATGATACAAGGCCAAGGCCAGCATCTACACCATTAAGAGTAAATGATGTAAATGAAGGTATTGCTTGCCAAAACACATTTATAGATGATATACCAGAAAGATTTCTAGTAGATACAGGGGCAGGAGCATTTATTACTGTAATTTCATATGTTGCAGTATATGCACCATCTGTTGTAGTTGCAACTACATTTGCTGTACCGCCTGCAACAGTTGTAACAAACCCAGATGAAGATACAGAAAGAATATCTGCATTATCTGTTGACCAAGATATGCTAGAATTATCAATAACAGCACCAGATGAGATAGTGTAGGCTTCAAGTGTTATACCTGCTCCTACACCACTAAGCGTATGAAGGTCGGCGACAGGCCACCTTATGGCAATAACTCCAGTAACAGGCATTTTTATACTATATGTATATATTTTTATTTATGATTCTATCTATATACTATTTGATTTTATTTTAAACATTTATATAAGAATATATAAATGTTTACCTATTATTTATAAATTATATCATATGTTTACCTGTCGGAACACTTTTTTGAGAGCTTAAAGTGCTGCATGTTTAGAGCTTCTTTATTTGCTGCTTATTAGGATTGTAACGAGTGAACCCAGAAAGCTTAGAATTGTATGTGTAGACTGGAGTACCTGAGGGGAGGGACTTGATAGCTTTGCCCATAAATGACTCTACTACTGCACCCTCTGCAACGAGGTTATCTGTAAAGTAGTTTGCAGTCTCAATGTGGTAATATGTAACTTTTTCACCTAGACCGTACTGTATAATTGCAGCATTCTTCTTAGCTGCAAATTCAGGAATCTGCCATACACCACGCTGTGTCTGGATGGCGTGGAGGGGAGAAAGGCGGAGTTCATTAGGCTGATTGACAAATGTATTTGCAGGGATGCAGTAAGGAGCGGTTTCAGCGGTTGCGGCCTTTATCTTGTGAGAATATACAGTGGCCTTTACTGAGCGACCATCTGCAGTTATTACAACATCGCCTGTTTTGATTGTTTCCACGGCTTTGTAACCCTCTGCTGTAAGGATGCGTGTGCCAGTTGGGAAGCAGGGGACATTACCGCTGCTACCACCACCAGATGATCCGCTGCCGCCAGAGCCAGATCCACCAGAACCAGAACCGCCAGAACTGCTACCAGTTATAGTCAGTGTTTGTAACAATGTAGGAGTGCTTGATAATGATTGCATTTCATTTGCAACGTTTAAAGTGTATGATGTATTTGGTGCAAAATCATAATACTGCCCATTATTAAGTGCAACATAACCAGTTAGTTCTGTTCCAGTCTTATTAGTTAGTACAATATATGACAAGAATAGTGCTTCATTCATAGATGCATACGCAGCTGCAGCGGCGGGGTCAGTGCATGCAATACCAACTATTGTTCCATCATTTACACTGATGGTTACATTCTTATCTTCATTCCATGATACAGTGATGTTACCTGTTGTCTGATTTACGGAAGCAGATGCCGCAAAGGCAACTGGTGCAGTATCACTTAGAGTGAACATATTTGAAGAGAAGGGGCCGAAATAGTCTATTGTCATGCTTGCAGGCTCAAGTGCATAAATGGAATATTTGATATCACCTGTAATCCCATATTCCTGTAACAATGATTTGCCATTTGTATCTATGTTACCAATAGCTGAACCATTGTGTTGAACCTGAATATATCTGTAACGAGGTAACTTAATTCTTACACGACTGTATGTTACAGAATTATTTACATCTGAATTAATACGTGCAGATGATGAGTTTATTGCAGTTACACTAACCTCTACAGAAGTTATGGTGGAAGTACCTGCAGAATAGTTTTCCTTTAACATAATTGCTAATTTGCTGTCCATTTCCATCTGTACCTGTTCAGAGGGCTGAACCCACTGAAGCATAACATTATCACTTGTATTTGATGTTAGTGCATCTGATATCTGAAGGCCCATAAATAGGGGTGTTGTACCAAGTGTAACCTGATATATACTATCTGTATCTGCCTGAGCAGCTGATTGTAAAATAGAATCAGAAGGAAGTGATGATAAAAGTGATGATATGGAGGATATTTGGCCACCATTTAATACACTTACCGTGTTAGCAATATCTGTTGAATCAGTGAGTTCCACAGTTGATACAAAAGAAGATGCTATTATTATAGGATATGATGCAGAATAACCATTTGCAAATGCAGTGATTGTCGCAGAGCCGAGATCCATAGATGTAACAAGGCCATTTTCATCTATAGTAGCAATAGCCTCATTTAGAGATGACCATGTGATGCCAGATGTAATCTGAGCATTTGTCATACTATCATAGAGGGCAAGTTGTAGAGTTGTAAAGGGATCTAACATGTAGATCGTCTTTGGGGAGGTGGTGGACAGAATGTATACACCAGGAGAGGGCATATTTATTATATTATTCAGTTAGAAAAAAATATAATAAATATGATGTTTGATTTAATTACTTAAAGAAGAAGGGTATTTTAATTCTTTTTCACAGATTTTGAGGGAGTGTAACGTGTAAACCCATTTATTTTGGCATTGAACTTGTACAGGGGGGTTCCTTTGGGGAGTGATACCTGCTTACCAGCATATGATTCTACTGTTACGCCTTCGGCCACCAAGTTATCAGTATAGAAATTGGGGGCTTCTACGTGGTAATATGTTACTGTCTCGCCTACACCGTATTGTTCAATTGTGGCGTATCTTTTTGCTGCCATTTCAGGGATTTCCCAGATACCCTTGGCCTTTTGAATAGCGTGTAGAGGGGATACGCAGAGGTCAGATGATTGGTTAGAGAATGTGTTGGCTCTTATTCTGTAGGGAGCAGTTAATTCAGTTGCTTTGGCTATTGTAGTGCAGTATACCTTACCAGTTACTATTCTTCCATCTGCGGTTGTAATCTTGTCACCTGTTTTCAGAGTTTCCACTGCCTTGTAGCCAGAAGGTGTTAGGAGTCTTGTACCTGTAGGGAAACATGCAATTGATGAAGGGTTTGCTGTTTCAGTGCTGATTAAAGCATCAGGGGGAGGGGCGGTAGCAGGTTCAAATACTGTCTCTGAGAATGGACCAGTGTATGCTACCTTTACAGTTGTAACGGTATGGTCAAGTACAAGTATCTTAATGTTATTAACATATGGCACTACTGCTGATGTAAATGTGTATAGCTTACCTGGGTACACATTTGTTAAATCAATTGCACCAATTGTTGTATTGCTTACATCAGTATATACTTGATTTGTAGCTTCATAAGAACCACCCAAGTGAGTAATCTTCAAGTATGCAGTCTTTGGTAATGTTACTACAACTGTGTCAAACGTTGTGGGGTCAGTGAGGGTTGATACTATGCGATTATTATTTGCATCTAGCTTAGCAACTGCAATTGTAACTGCTGCAACTGTTGGATTTGTAGTACTTACTTTTGTTTCAGTGAGAACTACACCAACGGAGGCTACATTGGGTGTTGAAGGGATAAATGTATCAACTGCAGAATTTGTTGTGGAGGCAAGTTTCACAGAAGTACCAGAATTATACATAGTATTTATCGCAGTGACATCTGCGACGGCTGCCTGGAATGTATTTACACCACTTGTAACTGTTGCAGATTTTGCGATCTGAGTATCTGCTACTCCACCCTGTGTTAATTCTGTTCTTATCTGAGCTATACTATTTGCAGCTGAAAGAGTAGTGGAAGAAATTGCATTACGGATTGTATTTGCATCTGTAGCAGTTACAGCAGTTGTATTTACTGTAACATTATTGGTTACACCTGTGGTTGTAGGAACATCCACGTTTATAGAATAGGGGTAAGATACATAGTTTCCTTCAACTGATGTTGCAGTTATGTATGTTGTACCTCTAGCAAGGGCAGTTACGAGGCCAGATGATGAGACGGTTGCAATAGATGGATTAGAAGAAGTCCATGTTATATTTGGGTTACTGGCATTTAGTGGGTTAACAGTCGCTGTGAGCTGTAGGGTTGCATTTACTAGAGCAAGTGTGTGCAAGTTAAGCTGACTAGGGAGTGCTGCTGTGATGGCTGAAATACCAGTAACAGGCACATTATTTACTATAATATCATATGTAGCCATGTAGTCGCCATCGCGTGAAATAGCTATTATAGTTACGTTACCATTATTAAGGGCTGTTACTAGACCAGTTTCAGAGACAGTGGCGAAGGTTTCATTAGAAGAGTACCAGCGGATGAGGGAATCTTCTGCGTTGGCAGGGATGACTGAGCAGGAGAGTTGCACCTGTTCGCCGAGGAAGCGTATTGTGCTTTTGGGAGAAGTGATGGGTGTTATACCAGTTACAGGTGCATGGATGTTGGAGTTGAATAAATAGCCAGTGTAATAAAAAACGGATATAGCATTTGTATATTTTAGATATTTACCAGACGGTACGACAAGCGGATTTGGATTAGATACAGCATTATACACCGTGTCACCAGTATAATATATAGAATTATCAATAGGTAATATCATACCGTCATATATATCTTTACCAGGGACTGTTTGCCATCCTGAAGATGTAGAACGTATTATAGTATTATTACTTAATGATATTTGTAAACCATTACCAAGTACACTTCCAGTTATTTTTCTTATTGTTACACCCTGTGGCACTATAGGGTTTGATGCCCCGCCATTTACGTTACGACCACATGATACAATAGTATTGTCACTACATGCTACAACTGCAACATACGAATCAGCATATATTCCTGTCACAGTTTTCCCTGCAAGGAGAGCTGTGTTTAAGTTGGTTATAGATGGACTGGTAGTATAGTTCTTCCATGTAACAACTGTATTATTTGTTAGTAATGCAATATATATATATTCCGATGAACCACATCTTACTATATCTTTTATGCCGAGGCCAGCAGGGATTAAACCAGCAGGGATACCATTAAAATTGGTAGTTCCATTTGTATATATAATTGAAGGAAGTGTGTCTACATAACATAGCTTTTCAACCTCATAGCCTTCTATGCTCCCATAGCCATGATCAGTATTACCATTTATCCTATAAAGTCTTCTGTTGTTTGTCAGTAATAAGAAATTTGTAGTATTAGGTTGACCAAATGATTTTACTATTTTTATATTATCTGGTAGTACAGGTGCAGAGAACTCACCCCACATATATATACTTCCATCATTTAGTATTGCACAGTATGTTCCACTATCATTTGAACATAATCCAGTAACTGTTTTACCTGCAGGGATAGAATCATATGTTACTGTTTTAACATATGTACCAACTTGTTTAACGGTCATCATAGTATTATCACTGAACAATACAGTATAACCTACTATATTAATACTGATAGATTGTATCGCAGATATAACAGTTTTACCAGCGGGTATTTCTTGATATAGAGAATTTTCTATTGCAGTATAATACTGGCCTCCAGTAGAGCCAGTTCCGCCTACACGTCTTAAAAAGGGTATATATTCAGAACCAGATGTTGGTGATACAAACTTTGCAACATTAGTAGATAAACCGTTATTTAGAATAAGATATAGCAATTCTGAATATTGTTCAATTGAATCATTGAAGTAGAGGTTGCGAACGTCCACATTGTCAGATTCAAGAATCCAGTCACCCCCCTGTTCAAAGTTGCCAGTGAAGTTGCTTGATGCACGGAGATTGAGGCCAGATTCAGATTCTAAGTGTGCGAAGATAGATTGCATGTTTACGTGTTTGTAGATAGAGCAGGCAAGAAAATCAAAGGTAATTGTACCAAGTGCCTTGAGTTCGCCTAGAAAACCCTTTAATTCATTCCAGGAAGCATATGGTGCAACATCCTCAAGGTTTAGAGGAGCAGATGTGCGAACAATGGAGTACATAGTGTCCATTGTAGAGTGCTGTGCAAGTGCTATGTGAGTGAAAGGAGACCCGTTTTCCGCTATTTTAGCAACAACCTTCTCTTTAAGAGAAGCATATGTATCAACAAGTGGTTCAAACTCCACATAAGTTGTATTAGTGTTCAAACCGGCTAATAGGGCATCCTTAGACTGTACAGTCCTGTCAAGGAGGAAAAGGTTAGAGGGCATTTATACATATGGCGAAGATTTTATTTTGAATCAGTGATTAATAAATTTATAATATACATAGTAGCCAATTGCACCCATTAATGCTATTTCTGCAGCCCTGCCTAGCCATAGTTCTTCGCGTGTAACCAGTGTATGTGTCTTATCAAAATTAGCAGATACATCGCATATCTTGCACTCACCAGATGTCTGAATTTCTGTTTTCATATCCTTGTGTGTAATGATAGGAGGGGTTGCTACCATAATTCTGAAACTAGGAGTTACCACACTGTGAATACCCATCCAGATATCAATATGACAATGAATAGGATAACAGTGCTCTAGGAGTTCTCTAGCACCTCTGTTTGTTATCATATAGCCATAAAGGCCAAAGAATGCACCCATTTTCTCAATATGGCGTTCACCTGCAATAGGAGTATTCTTGGCAGATCTGCAACCAAGGAGAAGAACATCCCACTTGTCGGAATCCTTCAGTGTGGGGGATGACTTAAAGAGCTGCTTAAGTTGCAGCATAAAATCAGTGGGAATTATAGCATCATCTTCAAAGACGATTGCCATAGGATAGCCTTTGTCAACAATGTGTTGCCAGACTGCAATGTGACTGAGTGCACAGCCAACTCCGCCAACCGAATCAAGTTCTTCATGTGAACGACGAATTTGTTTGAGAATATTTCTCTTTGTAGTTGTTGCGACCCTTGAATCAGATTGAATATTTAATGTTTTCCCATCAACGCCTAGAAAACGCTGTATATTTGGCATATAACCGGGTTGATCCTGAAATCTCTTCCAACGGTCAGCCCTCCTTTCTAGTGTAATACAAAATGATGGTATTTGGTCCATATTCCTCTACAGGATGCGTTAAAAATTTGATTGGTATATTTTCGGCATTTGTTAGGTACTAATAAATATGGGTCATTTGACTGTACTCTTTGGCTGTATGTTTGCCCAGAAGACGACTGAGATTCTTCGTCGTATTCGTCGTTACAAGTCTATTGGCTATGATGTGCTTGTTGTGAACTACTCTAAAGATACTCGTTATGGAAAGGATGTAATCGCATCACATGATGTTGATACACATGCTGCACGCTGTGTTGAGCATTTGGAAGAGGTTGATGCAGAGGTTCGCTCTGGTGCATATCGTGTTGTAGTTATTGATGAAGGACAGTTCTTTGGAGACCTGTTTAAGTATGTCACCAGCTGGTCAGATGAATTGAATGTGCATATTGTTGTTGCTGGCTTGGATGGCGATTCAGATCGCCGGCCATTTGGTGATATTCTGAAGCTTGTTCCATATGCAGAGGAGGTTGAGCGTCTGACTGCATATTGTGCATTCTGCCGTGATGGTACGCCTGCAGTGTATTCTAAGTTCATTCCTGGTAAAAAGGATGAACAAGTTGCAGTGGGGGGTGCAGATATGTATAAGCCAGTTTGCAGGAAGCATTATTTGGAGGGCTAAGGAGAGATGGTGAAAATATAATAGAAGTATAACAATAAATGGAGGACAAAGTTCCCTCCTATATTGAATTGGCTGCATTGGCCAGTCCGACAGAAACAGAGGTTGTTGGTTGGAAACGTGATGGTGGAGTTGTACGTCAATATTCGTACTCTGACTCTTTTTTACATGTGCCCACGCGGTCTGCACCGCCGACTCCATTGGAAATGCCTTTAAGTACATTTGAACTTAAAGGGGTGTCCGAAGAGAGAAATGAATGGATTGAGCGTGGAATGAGTCTTTTATTGCATGTATCTCTGCTTGGTGTATTTGAAACACTCTTTTTCTTTTTATTTATAAGCAAGTCTGAAGATAGCGGGTTGGAAGAGACAATTAATAAATATATGGATACAACTTTAACTACATGTAAGGAGTGGAGTCCTGGTGAGAAGAATGTTATAAATGATATTTTGAGTGCAATGATAAATGTAACTGTTATTAAAGCGAATGGTGTAATTGCATCTGAGAACAGATTTTCGTATAATAAGGGATTACAGATACAAGCATGGATGTATATTGTTGGACTTTTCAGTGGGTTTGGACTTGCAGGTGTTGGATTTTATTGCAGAGGGCGGAAGATTCATTGGAAGAAGATTATTTCTGAAAATGTTGTTCTTATTGGCCTACTCGGCATATATGAATTTATGTTTTTCAAGACAATTATATATAATTATGAGAGTATTACACTACCAGAATTAGATATGTATATTGTGGGGGAGTTACAGGGGCAATGTGGTATCCTTGGCGTTGGCCATCAAGTCTACTGAGGTAGTCTACTAGAGTAGACAATCAGGTATCCTTAGCAGTCTACTGGGATAGCACTGCTAAAGCAGTGATAGCACGTATCCTTGGTGTATAACACCAAGTCTACTGAGGTAGCCCTACCAATATTCTTGTACGATTAAACTGAATAAACCATTGTTTCCATGCCTCTCTGCGAACCCATCCATTGAGAATTGCATAATTTACACTCTGAATTAGAATATCAAGTTCGCACTTTTTAATTTCACAGTTTGCATAGTGAGAAATACAGTCATCTGGTTTTGAGAGCATAATTGGCTTTCCTGTTCTCTGTCTTACAGAGTTGTGAACGGCGAAGAGCCATGTGCGAATAGTAGACCGCAAGTCCTCTCCGTACAGGCCTAACCAAGTTTTTGGCTTGTGATCTACGAGATATGCACGGTAGTGTTGCTGACATTCTTGGCAGGGGAGAATTGTTGCAAGTTGAAAGACAACATATTCCATTGCACGGGCTTGATCGGTATCAATTGCCTTATTACTAGTTGTTCCTATACGTTCTGCAATACAATGTAGAGCATTCCATACAATTGGCCCCCATTCTTCTGGATCTGCTGGCTGCTGTGTGTTTGGAATATGGATATCGATCGTTCCTTTTTTCTTCTTACATCCGCAACCCATACTTAATTAATAGTCTGAATTGAGGGTTTAAACTAGCGACGCATTTACTGGGAGTAGATATGGGTGCTGTCATTTCCAGAGTCGCAAATAATCGTATTGCAGTTAGTATAGGTGTTGGTATCTGTAGTGCATTGCTTAGTGGCTGGGCACTTGGTTATATGGCAGATGTTAAACCCAGTGTAATTGTTGCACCTGTTGTTTTGAATGAAGGGGTTCGGGTTATAGATAAGGATATTATTAGTAAAGTACAGGATGTGTTTCGTGAGAATCCTCTACTTGCAGTTGTGAGTCGCCCTTTGTTTGCACTAAATGCAATTCTGACTGGAGTTTTTTAAGTAACAGTTTACAAAAATTGACACGTTATACATTTTTATATTTTGTATAGAAATGTGTGACTGCAATAAGTTTATTAATTCTGATACAATTACTGGTCTAGCTATTGGCCTATCAATTGCAGCTGTTGCACGGTATCTAAGTAATCCAATGAAAGGCCCTATTAATGCACATGACTATCTTGGTACCGCTATCCTCGGATTTTCTGCTGCAACAAACTTTTCAGAGAGGCCATTCTATTCGTCCCTTCTAATTGGAGGGCTAATTGGTGGTCTATTTTCTCGTAGTATGAATACACGTGATGAGGCAACTGATGATATTGATGTGGGTGGTAAGTTGGAGCCTATCCCAGAGTAATTATGCATTTAAGAATATATAATATGCTTAAAAACATATGAAAGCACCCCAGGTTGGGATCGAACCAACGACTTTTCGCTTAGAAGGCGAACACTCTTCCACTGAGTCACAGGGGTTTTGCGGATTTCTCCACAATTATACAACGAGGGGAAGCTTTAAGTCTTTTTTTTAGAATAATTTGCTAAAGTTGCCCTCGTTATAATGATGGATTATGAATGAGACGAGCCCAAAGAGTGTGTCTCCTAGAAGGATGAGCCATCCATCCCTATTTTTATTTATTGCAAGGTATGCGAAGGATGCATAAAGTGCCATGTGGAAAATTCTGAGATTCTTCCACCATATTTTTCACCAAAAACTTCTGCACCCGTATCACGACTTCCTATAAAAATTATATAGAACCAACCTAACACGGGAAGAATGGCAAGATAACCAAGATATGGGAGGTATTACATTGCATAGGATAGATATTCCATATAGAATTATTTGCCATGGTTCATAATGAGGGTTTTGGCTTTGGGTACTTTAAGGGGTGGCAGGCACCTATATTCAATTTTCAAGGGCATTCATGTAGCCTGTGCTAATCACTATAATACTCCGATTCGCTATAATACTCCGATTCGCTATCAATATACTCACCATCTACAGTTGAACGTGCATAACAGTCTGATGAGTAATGTCCTTTGCGACCACAACGGTAACAAGTAGGCGTATGCGTATTTTTTCTTGGGATATATTTTTGATTGTTCTTTTTACACAATTTTACATGTTTATTACAACTATGCTCATCGTCAAACTCTTTATTACAATTTCCACATACATATACTTCGATAATTTCTTCCCCTTCATCTTCATCGTCGCTATCATCTACAAGTGTATTTCCCAATACATCTGTAGATGCAAAACAATCTTTAATAAAATGGCCTTTGCGACCACATTTTGTGCAACAATCATTTGCGGCCCATAATTCTGTATAAATCGCCATTAATTGCAGCTCATCAAGTTCCTCTTGTACGTATGAGCCACCTCGCACATTATCTACACCATATTTGTTCATGTATATTTTAGTGTATTTATCTTCATCAAATGGCGATGCATCATGAATGATTTCAATCACAGCCTGTGGTGCATATTTCTTAGTCCAGGCTGAACCATTATTTGCTATATGCTCATTCACACGCTTATGTATATCATTTGTTTTTCCAATGTAGTATTTACCACCTTCTAATTGTAATATGTAAATGTCTGGCATGATAGGCTGGTACAGACTATATATTAGTCTATTTTGTTCAAATTTTCCCTGCCCTACGCTCAATGCCTGCTACTGCGATATTTCTTTTGCTAGAAATGTCCCATGCAGCCGATAAGGAAAAGGAGGAAACGTGTTTGAATATTATTCATCTGTATGTTTGATTCTATTCAATAGATTCAAAAATAAAGATATGTGATGCCCCTTGTGTGAGTTGAACACACTACCTTGTCATTACTAATGACACGCTCTGACCAAATGAGCTAAAGGGGCTTCAATATAGGTGGAGAAAATAGTTTGTAGCCGGGTGTGAATTAAATTCTGTGAATGTCCTTGTGATCAGTTATACGATACTTGAATGAATGTTTTCTTTTTCTAGTATATCCTCCTCGTTTTATATTAGGTGACTTATGCATATCCCTTGCATCTATTTCCCAACCCTTATCTGTGAATGAATCCCTCAAATAGTGCATCATAAATGTAGGTAACCATCCATATAACATATCACAGCGTTTTTCCCTTGGTATATTCTCAAAGAATTCCCTATATGTAGAAGATGCTGTATATATAGATTCTAGATACTGAATTAAGGATACAATAGGCATTGATATTTCAAGAAATTCAATAAAAGATACTTTTGATTGTGGATTTGTTAGAAATTTCACTGCTTCTCTATATTTATTATATTTGTTTTTATCTATCATTTGTGCATTGAATCGCAGTTCATACCATGTTTTACCATGATATGCTATTGAAAATAGAGAGAGACTTAGAGGTTTCTTTAGCTTTCTTGGAGGAGTAGTTTCCCTTGATTTTTCAATACAATCTATATGACTATTGTCATCAAATGTAAATATAGGAAGGGATGGTATATCTTTGTATGCATATTTTATAGATTCCTTAATCATTTGTTCAGTTCCAGACCCTCTTTCTAAATCTGAACCGATAGTACATTCTAGTTCTGATAGAAGATGGGGTATTGATACGGAGATTGGTGTTCCATTTGAATATTTATATGATATATTTATGCAGGACCCGCCTATTTGATATGTTCTTGCAAATATAGTGCCATTATATTCCATAATCTCTCGTTTTACATGGAATGAATATTTACCCGATTTAATAATATTCCTGGAATTCTGCATATATAGTATGAATGGAATTTATTTATATCGTGATTGGTATATTTTTTGAGGCTATTAAATAGTATCAAAAAATATTGGCTAATGCCCCCAGTGTGAATTGAACACACGGCCTTTTCATTACAAATGAAATGCTCTAACCAACTGAGCTATGGGGGCTTGTTGTGAATTACTCCACAATATATACGCGTAATTGGGCTTTAAGTTCTTTTAGTGGGATAAGGGGGTGGTCTAAATAATAAGGAGTATATATAGGTATGCCAGACATATTTCCGTCAGAGGCTATCCTTGAAACTTTTCATGGGCGATTTCATTTGAAAATTAGTAAGCATGTTGGCAGAGACTCTGGTATAATTGAATCATATACTATAAGCATAGGTGGCGAAAGAAATAAATGTGTACAAATAACAATTCCTAGTATGGAGACCATTGAGAAAAGAGGAGGTATTATATATACAGATTATAGCCAGGACTATACTGTTGATAGAGATGCCTATTTAATATGGGTGGAATCTAATAACACATGTACTATGGAAAAATACATAGAAAAGGGACTAGGTCAGCACATGATATTACTTGGTCTAACATTAGTACGAGATATAAATCCTTTAATTCAGAGAGTATATTTAAAAGATACTAGTAGTTTTGACTGTGAATTACCTGATAGAAGTGTAAAGGTTAGTATGAAAGACTATCATCTTGCGTTTTATGAATCAACATGGTATGAACATTATTTTAATGCCAGGCTAGTTCACAATTATGATTTATATGTATCTCTCAAATCAGGATTCAGAGATTCTAGAAAGAAGTTGGAGCGATTCTATTTTGGTTCAAATAGGGAATTAGTGGAAGAAATTACGCCGATTTACGAGAATGCAGGGAATTGGCGAGAGGTGTTTGATTCGGTATCTAGGGAGTTTGGAAAAAGGAAATGTGGATCTATATATGTATGGATTAAAGATGCACTCTCTCTTATATTTAACAGAAATATGATATTTGAGGATATAAATTGGTATATTGATTTATATGAAGGGGGTAAAGTGAATAATATACCATTTAAGGCATATTCTGTGAAAAAGAGTGGAGGTAGGAGAAGAACTATTAAGAAAAAAGGTGTTATATGCGAAGTTGCTAAACAGTATTGGCCTGATAATATTAGCATTGGCAAAATGGAGTTTAGGAAGTTTTTAAGAGGTTAGTGGATTGCGAGAGTAAAATTGATTATTCATTTAATGTCATGATATAGAATAACATGACACCAAATCAAGCAACGCGTGAACTATATAAATTATTTGAAGATAGATTTTTTGAAGATAGATCAACTATGCTAGAAAGGGTTACTTATGATAAGGTTAAAACACTTATTGATGCAGGTGCTAGACTAACTGGTATTGATGCAATAGGTGGTATTCCTATAATATGGGCATTAAAATTAAAACACGATATATCCATTGTACGTTTATTAGCAGAATCTGGCGGTATTGATATGGATTATATTACAACTGGATATGGATCTATTGACTATTACTCTGAATATTGTCTGAAGCATCCAGATAATAGAAATGAGTGTGATGATAACTGCCGTTATGAATCGCAAGAGGATGAACCATTTGGTTACTGTATTATAATAGAAAAAAGTATTGGAGTATATGAATCTATAAAGAATAATTTAATTAAATTATATCATGGTGCGATTGGTAGTAATTACTTATTTAATACCCTTATTAAAGAATGTTATAGACAAGGTTATATGTATTTTGATGAAATTGTTATATTGCAGGATACCAATATAATAGATGATGAAAAATATAAATATGTGGAACAGTGCTGTGAGATATTCAATATTACGATTGATGAATTAAAACATATGAAACTTGATATGCCTCCCGACATGAGAAGCTCAAACGATGTTCCTATAAATAACCATTCGTATAATTATCCAAATTGTATGGATGCTAACAGGAGATTTAATTGCTCATGTTGCTCATGTTGTTCATGGGATTAATATATAATTTAATTAGATGTATAATAATAAAAATAATAGTCCATTTATGTTTATTAATAATCGTGGCAGGGAAATGAGTGAAATTGATACTCATAAGGTATTTGTTGAGTGCCTTGAACCGACAATGCTAAATGAATTTTTATTACGATTTCAAAATAAGAGTATTGTTAAGGATATTCAGGAAAAGCGTTTGCAGGATAATCGTGTAAATAAAAATATTATAATTGATTCAAGGGCTGTATATAACTCTGGTGATATATCTGCATACGTTAACTATAAACTTAATGGAACTAATGTGTTTCATGTAAGTTTTCATTTATGTTATAATAGGGTTAAAAACGGAAATGGTATGTTGCATTTTAAACAACAGAATAGTAAGTCCCGTCTTATAAAAATATGTTACAGAAGTAATTCATCATTTAGAATGAATAATTCTGGTAAACAGTATCCTAAGTCACTTCACTTCTGTATTGGCGATAAATCTATTAATAAAAGTAGTATCAGTGATATGAATGAATTAGAGGCATCATACATAGTTGATGTGTTAAATGAATATTTTAATGAACATCATTCTAAATATTTAGGTATCAAATCAGGTCAAAAATATAATAAATTTAATAGTGCATATAAGAATATACAGAATTCATTGAAGAGGTCTACTCAGAGAAAAAAGAATAATGGGAAGAAAGGTTATACTAGGCGAAATAATAGGAAATAATTATTCGGTTGCTTGTTATGATTTGTTCTCAGACTCCTCATCTGATTGGCTTTCTTCATCCTCGTCATCGCAACACGAGCATTTGCTTCCAGTGCGGAATTTGACCCATGATGGAAATCCGTGATTCTCTTCTGGAGTTACTTCAGGTTCATCTTCAGAGTCGCGAATTGCATTTAGCTTTGAAGGGTCTGCATCTGTAATGAGCCAGTTCCATCCACCCATTCGTTCAAAACTGTTATCAATATAATGTTTCACAAACTTTTTAAGAGTTTCTTCTGTGTAATTTTCAACAGATGCTGTAATCCCAATAATGGAGTATAGCATGTGTTTTACTGAAATAATAAGATGAGTTAGTGATGAATCTGTAATAATACCATCTAGGTATTTCTCTGAGAGGAAAATCATCTTATTATTGAACTCCCTTGGAGCATACATATTAAGCCAGATGTGGAGGAATCGGAAGTTTTCTGTGATTTTCCTTTGGACGTATGCGGTGTACTCGTCGCGAATAAGAATAAGGCGGTTTTCAATAGGAGTTAGTGTATTGTTCATTTAGTTTGTGATAGGTTTGAAAGGGATAGTAGGTGTCATTTTTATTTTGGCGTATGCTATTTTGATGAGGTTTACAGCATATGTGACTATGGTGGATTGATAGTGTTCAATTTGCTCGTCTATGGATTGCATCTAATTATAATTTTGTGGATATATCAATCAGCAAAATTATACTCTTCCAAACCGGACTTGAACCAGTGACTTCGGGAACTCAGTTATTAGATTATGTTTAATCTACAGTCCCACATTCTACCACCTGAATTATTGGAAGATGGATATTGCTATCCACTAGTGTCGGAGAATATTTGTTGGGATTTTGAACGCGGTTTTTGAGGGGGTATATTTTAATAGATAGTAACGTATCTCTTAAAATATGTGTGTACTGGGAGTGGGATTCGAACCCACGAGGATTTTATCCGCCGCCTTACATAAAATGTATTACATTTTCTTAAGGGCGGTGCAGTTGGCCACTTTGCTATCCCAGTATCATGTTTCACCCATTTCGGATTACTCCATACCTTATACACATGAATAGCCTTTAAGTACTGTTTTCAGCACGCTTCCAAATGAATCCTTTTGAAATACCGCCACCTTTTTTTATTATTACTTGTATAGTTGTTCTAGATACTCCTGATGCCCTTGATGCTTCTGCTATAGAATTATATGAACCAATTATATTATTATTTAAATCATACTGCATTATACCTAAACCAACTGCTTTTGCCATACTTTCCCTATGTTTTTCTATATGTAATACTTTATCTCTTTCAGAAGTACTATAATACTTTTTTAATCCTTCACTAATCTTTTTCTTTACTTCATCTGGATGTTTTTTTATCTTCTCTTGCACCTGCACCTACACGCCCCTCTACAACAGCTTGTCTAAATTTTTCAGAATTCATTATAACCTCTCTCATATTTACACCAATCATTGCATTTTTAATAATTGTACTCATCTTATCCTTATATGTAGGGTTCTTTTCATAAAACTCTCTAGTTGATTTTTTAATTTTCTCAATCGTCTCCGCAGTGTGTTTCCTTCCAACAAACCCACCACCCTCTCCACCAGACGTTATATTATAACCATTCGGTACAACAGAATTATACTTCTTAATATACTCCCTCTCATATATAAATCTATCTTCATCAAAACACACAATAAGAACAGTAAACTTAAACTTATCCCATCCATATTTCTTGATAGCATCTCTTAGAGCAGGACATCCCTGGCCTCTAGATATCGCCTGTATATGTCCTTTCCACCGAGTTTCAACATCTGCCTTCTTTGTCTCACCAATATATGATTTTCCAGAAACTATATTGTGAATTCTATAGATGTATCCCATTACATATATAGACTTTTATAATTCTTAGGTCTGTTTTATGCTATTATATGCACACTAATACATAGATCTTATTTGCCTGGTTATTATGGCATTCAATCTTAATGGAAAGACGGATATGAAACGTGAAGATGTCTTTAATAAGAAGGATTTACCTGGGTTTGTATTGCCAGATGTTGTTGAAGGGGCTGCTAATAAATTAATGGAAGTTGTCCTTTCAAAAATGGGTGTGTAAATTAGTAGAGGGAATGTTTGAATATGAATCAACACAGGTTCATTCTGATTTTGTAGATGGTGAAGGTAAAATGAAGATACATCATGTGAAAGTGAAGGGGGTAAAGGGAAAAAAAGAGATAATTGTGAAAGATGGGGCTGGAGATGTTATATCTCGTAAGAAAGGTAAACTTACGAGGAAGGAAATTGCTTGTATAAAGCGGTGTCAGTTTATGCCCGGCCTTTTTAAGAATTGTGTGGAGTGCGTGAAGGGAGGTGGAAAGAAAAGGGGTACGAGAAAAATGAAGAAACGCGTTTAAATCTTGATTTTTTTGTCCCGACACTGAGTGTGGAGAACTCATGTTGGGTTCTTCACATGCTTCCTTAGCTCAGTGGTAGTTAGCGTGAAGCTGTTTGTCAATAATGTATTATACATTATATTGGCCGGTATAACTTCAAGGTCGTTGGTTCGATCCCAACAGGAAGCGATAAATAATTTTTAATTGTTATTATACATTTAAACATTATTAAACATCGCTGTAATACGTTCTACATCAGGGTTATCATAATTGAACTCGTATTTTGCTAGCCATCTCTTCTCTTCAGATTGATAATATCATCTTCAAATGCTATTATCAATTTTATAAACAAAAAATACATCTCCGCCCCACCAGAATATTCTAGCCATAATCTCATCTCAGGAATAATACACATGCTTCAAGCCGTGTTCCCGCATACATTTCTCCAAGTGCACTTGACACTCTTCACACGGCTTTGAATATGCAATATCACCTGTTCCCTTTGCAACACGCACAACAATCATACTAGCCCCACGGAGTTGTGACTCGTCGCCCAACTTCTTAATAACAGCTCGTTCTGCATGGATTGTCATTCCTGAATACCCGCTTCCCTTAGACCGCGATCCAATCCGATTTGTAGCTTTTGCGAGAACCTTTCCATTCTTAATAATGATTGCAATATGCATTTGTGACTTATGATTTCTCGGAACAGACTCAATATCAATGTGCTTAAGAACTTTATTCATACTTGGCATCCTTGTTATGCAATATACATGCGATTGACATTATAGGGTTCACCTATGTTTTCAAATTTTTTGTTTATCCGTCGGTTTATATGTCTCAGGATGAATCACGATATTTGTTGGAGCAGTGAGGATAGAACGGTCACTATTAAAATCAAATCTGGATCTGCCACGGAATGCCTTAATCTCAGTTTCAGACTTCTTTTTCTCAGGTACAGAGACAGCTGCAGATAATTTATCCTTCATCTCTTCTAGCCTCTCCTCAATTGTCTCTTCATGTTTCTTCTCAATTGCAGTGGTGCGTTTTAGAATCTCCTCTTCAATGCGTTTTTCCAGCTCTGGAAGAACAATCTCTTTGAGGGTGTTTTTCTTGTGACGCAAAATAAGGGCTGCCTCTGCAGCAACCTTCTTAAGGCGACCTTCTGTATCAGTATAAATAGATGTATGTTCAATGTGATTACATATATCTGGCTTCTTAATATCCCTGATTGTACCAAACTTCTCTTCAAATTGCTTGAGAACTGAATCTGGAATCTGAGGGCTCTGTTCAATCAGGCGATCCAACTCTGCACGACAAATCTTCAGGAAATCCATACAATCCATGCGTTCATTTGGATGAATGGCTAATTCAACTGCGATGAGACGCTGGAATTTACCCCATGATATGGACGCTACACGATGTGCTTCGGAGAGTTGAGCAAAGCGGAAGAAGTTTCCTAGAGTAGTAATCATTCCTGCAAATAGAGAAATTGCACCAATACCAATAGTAGCATAGCGTTTTGCAGCCTGTTCACCATCACTGAAAAATGTGTCTAGACCAATATTTGCTGATCCAGTAAGTGTTGATAAAATAATAACAGGAATAGTCATTCCAAGGTTACGTGTGTGAAAAATTTTCTCTGAGCGGTCATGTAACCATCTGTAACACGCGGCAATATCGCTCCAGTCTGCCATAAGTTGCTCCTGCTGTTTCGTCCAACCATTGTGAAACTTTTTAACAGCAGGTTTCCCATCAGGACTAGGTGAACGCGATCTTGTATCATATTGTTGCTGCCCTATCACGATTTCCTGCTGAGGAGATTCTGTGGACATTTCTACTTCTTTAAGTTAGATTTTTTTCTTGTAAGACGCCCTGTTTTGGCCCCTCCTCTTTTAGAAGGAGAGTTAATGGTAATATATTGACCAATTGGAGATTCTGGAGTAGAGGGTGGTGAAATGAAAAATGGAGTAGGTGGTGAAAGAATCATCTGAGGTGAAGGAGGTGGGGGAGGCAACTCTTCTACGAAACTATTTTCATTTTTACCAAATATATTAGCTATTTCAGGGTGTTCATTCATATTTGCAATACCAAAGAAGGGTTTCATCTTTTCAATAATTTCTTTAAATTCCAGTTTGGCAGTTTTAATAGTGGGTCGCATAAATGGATTTTTATCTGTCATTTTCTTAATTAATTCATACATAGGCTTACTTATTTGCATTCCGAAATTGTACTCTATAGGGAATTCTGCAGTCTGTGGAGTAAGTTGTACATTCTCTCTGCCAGGGGCAACTTTATATAGTATACCAAAGTGCATATAATGTTTTATCAGGCGTCTATATACTTCTGCAAGAGTTAATCCCAGGGCATATACGTCTGCTGTATCTAGAATTTGTTTATATAAGTGCTTAGAGAGGATATTTTCATAATTATTTCTATTATTTATAGCCCTTGCTACTAGTTTATATGACATATAATTCATTATAGGGTTATATTCGCCTGTATTATAATCATATGTGTAATAATTTTCCTGTGGCACATAATATGTTACATATTGCAGTGGACCATTTATATATCTATCTACATTTTTCTGGTCTACTTCAAAGTTGTTTTCCTTGAAATCAGACCATCTTTCTAAGTAGCGTAATTCGTATGGATAATATGGGTAATCAGGGAACTGTGTATATATATACTCTGGACTTTCAACCATGATTTCTTTAAGAAGTTTTCCCATACCAAAATCAATGAAACGTGTATTATATGATCCATCTGGCTCTTTTCTAGATACAATATTAGGCGGTTTTATATCAAGGTGATAAAATCCCTTGTTTTGATAAAATTCAATTCCATTAAATAGGTTAATAAATCCCTTAAAAAATGAATATAATTCTATAGGGGAAACTTCTATAGAATTAAGGCTAACGCCACCCTGTTCAGATTGAAGCATCATAATTGATTTATTTCGTATGAGTGTTCTTAACATATATTTATCACCAGTTATCCTGTAAAATTCATGCGGTGCACGCATTGAACATTCTGATATTCCTTCCCTGATATATCTATCAACATCATCAATATTAGGAGGACACATTTTATAGGGATATAGTGAGAATTTAAAGGATGGGTCTATTTTCTTCATCTTTTCAGACACTTTCCATTCTTCATTTGCATACTTAGTGTACATAATTTTTGTAAAAAAAGACCGCGTATTTGATGAATTATCACCCTTACAAGGGAATCCTGGGTAAAATCCACAACCATATGTACCTTGTCCAACAAAATCTCCACCGCGTTTACGTGTTTTTCTAGGAGCCATACTATATATTGTTCATTTTATTTCTTGGTATCCTTCTTCTTAAATGGTGCAGATTTGGCCTTTGCTTTTGCCTCTAAACCAGCTTTATAGAGGGCTGCAACATCCGTTTCTGTAAGAGTATCAATTGTAACACCTTTTGGAACAGATACAAACTGACGATTCTTTAGAGCTGGCTTGAAGATGTATGGACCATACTGTCCTGAACGAATCTCATATTCTTTGAATTTCTTCAGAGCAGATTTCTCTTCAAACTTTTCTGTGATTTTTTCCAGGGTATCTGTATCTTCAATTGAGACACGTGTTGTACCTGCCTCTGCATACCAGCCAAATTTGCCATTCTTCTTGTATATCTTCTCGCCTTTCCATTCGCCAATTGGCTCTGCAGGGGCTGTCTGTATCCCTGGTTTCTTAAATGCCCGTGCCTGTTCCTCCGTAATGTCCTGAAATGTGATATCTTCAGGCCATCCCAAGAATTCAGTTGGCTTTCCGTCTGCATGTTCAATCAGAAGAAGAGGACCTTTCTTTGACATTACGGCCTTTAGTCCGTCGCCAAACTCTTTTACCTTTGAGGACCCGCCCTCTTTTGCTTTAATAGATGGCTCTTTCTTCAGAACCTGATAACGTTCCTTATAGGTTGACCAGGTATCCCGCAGAACTTCCTTCCATTGCTCTTCGCCATCTGAGATGCGATCTAGCCGTTGCTCCATAGAGGATGTGAAGCCATAATTAAAGATGTCGTCAAAATGGGCTAGAAGAAATGAGAGAACAGATTTACCAAGCTGAGTTGGTACTAGCTTCTTCTTTTCTTGGCCTACTGTTTTCTTTATAACGGATTTAGTGGGTGGGAATGTATCTGTTAGCTTATAGGTTGGAATGTCAATCTTCTTACCTGGAATATCCTTAATTTCTGCATACCCCTTGTCCTGAATTGCAGCAAGGAGAGATGCAAATGTAGAGGGGCGGCCAATTCCATGCTTTTCTAGCTCTCGCACAAGAGTTGCCTCTGTATAACGAGGAGGTGTTCTGGATTCATGTGGATTGGCAGAAATAGATAGCCAGGAGAGTTCAGTTCCTTCTTTGAGAGACGTATAGGTTGACCATTCTGATTCTGAGCTGTCATCATCAGAGGACTCTTCATCAATCTGTGCAACTTTTCCTGCAGCCTGCCATCCTGGGAATGTGGTGCGACGTGTCTGTGCAACCCAGATAAAATCGTCCTCGTCGGCCTTGAAACGGATTTTACAGGTCTCGCCTCGTGCATTCGCCATTACAGATTGAATAGCCCGTTGCCAAATGAGCGAGTAAATCTTCTTATGAAGACCATCATCATCTTCTAGAGAGTTGACTTCCATATGCGTAGGACGAATGGCCTCATGTGCTTCCTGTGCTTTTACATCTGCTTCCTGAGATTTCTTAGTTGATTTCTTAGTTGAAGAGGCTTCCTGTGCAACATATTCTTCGCCATATAGTTCCTTTACCCGTGTCCTAGCATCCTGTTTTGCCTCTTCACTCATAGTCGCCTTATCTGTACGCATATATGTAATATGTCCCGCCTCATACAGTTTCTGTGCAATCTGCATGGTTGCTTTTGGACCGATTCCAAATAGAGCAGAGGCTTGCTGTTGTAGAGTTGATGTAATAAGAGGGAGTGGTGGTGATGATGACCATTGTTTCACTTCATTTGTAAGAATAGTTGTTCGTGGTCTCTCTGACATGATTTCCATATAGGAGAGGGCTGAATCTTCGTCTTCCAATTCATCTTCCAGCTCTGCCTGAATCTGTTTTGCTCCAGAAGATGGTGACCATGCTCCAGTAATTTTCCAGAAAGAAGATGTCTGGAAATTTACAATCTCGTTTTCCTTTTCAACTACCAGACGCAAGGCTGGAGTTTGACAACGGCCAGCTGAAAGAGATGGTGCAACATGGCCCCATAGAAGAGGAGACATTGTAAAACCAATCATCATATCAAGCATTGCCCTGCTCTGCTGTGCCATGACACGATTCATGTCTAGTTTACGAGGATTATTTACTGCCTCCTTGACTGCTTTCTGTGTAATTTCATGAAAGACTGCACGTGGAGTTGTGTTTGGGTTCAGCTTGAGATACTCGCAAACGGCATATGAAATGGACTCGCCTTCACGGTCATCATCTGATGCGAGATAAATCTCGTTACACCCTTTTGCAGAGTCTTTCAATAGTTTTAGTGCCTTGTCTTTTTCCTTTAGAAAACGATATGTCGGTTCAAAGTCTTTTTCTAGGCCAACTGCATTTAAGTCTTCCTCCAGGGCTCTAATATGCCCCATAGTGGCAATAACCTTCCAGCCCTGACCAAGATATCCTTGGATTTTACTACACTTTGCTGGACTCTCTACAATTACTAGTTTTGTCATAATGGTACTTAAAGACTACGAGGGTTTAAAATCAAATTTTTCATAGAGCTAATAGGGTAGTATGACTAGTATACAACAGTCATCGCTGCAGGGTTCGCTTTTTGAACTTGTAGCGAGAGGTAAAAAAGATTCGTATTTCGTCCGTGACAAGGATGACAGTTATTTGCCATTTAATGGTGCATATGATCCAGTCGCACCATTTCTCAAAGAGAGACGGACGTTCGTTCCGCTGAATGCATCTCCATTTGGTAATACATTTGAAGTTGAGATTGAACCTTACGGGGATATTCTGAAAGAATGTACATTGTTGATTGATTTGCCTTCGTGGTTTCCGCCGTTGAAGGTTCTACCTGGGACAGATCCAGTTGACCCTATACAGGCAAATTCATATTATTGGATAAAAGGCACAGATGGTGTATCATATGGATATGTGAATTATATAGGGTATCTATTGTTTGAGAAAATACAGTTCTATCAGGATCAGATTCTGATTGATGAATACTCTGGTGATGCATTACTTGCTACGTCTTTGAAACAGGGTTCTTGGAATTCTTCGTTCTTGGAGCAGACAGTTGCAGGGGTAACAAGAGATGATGATAGGTCTATGGCACTTCGTGCAACTCCAAGAAGGTTGAGAGTAAGTTTGCCTCTTCCTGGAATGCAATGTAGGGGTGATGGAGGATTTCCATTATGTGCTATGATTAATCAGACGTATCGTTTACGAATTAAACTGAGAAAGTTGGAGGACTTAGTTGTCTCATCTGATGGACAGATAAAACCACAACCATGGGCTGTTCCAGGATATACATATACAATGGATGGGGGACAGAATGTGGTATTTGCCCCTTTGTCTCGGACACAGATAGGTCAACCAACGATTTTATTGGAGACAGTACAGGCATATGTTGATTTGGAAGTTCAAGCGAAGATTCGGCAGACGGGATTTCAGATTCCTTTCAGACGAACATTTGAGAATATATTTACATTTGGAGAGAAGGACTATGCACCTATTGATAGGGGCTCTATTGCAACAGTAACAAGGCGTTTGGATGGTAGACATCCCACAGAGAGGCTTGTATTTTTCTTCAGAACACAGGATGCAATTGACAGAAATCAGATTAGTAACTTCTTGAATCCACTTGGAATTAATGGCGATTTTTATTTTAATGTAAAATTGGTTATTGCTGGACAGGATAGAGAATATTGGTGGCAGCCATTTGTTTGGAAGGAGATGGAGGAGTTAGCGAAGGATGAGAGAGATACTGGATTGAATTTTGGAGAGATTGGTTGGCATTTAGGGGATTTACATGAAAGAGAGAGGCCATATTCTAGGCAGCCAGAAGGGACTGTAAATTTCACAACAGCAGACCGTCCGACTATCTATGTGGAGCTTCAGAATGTTCCTAGGAGTGAGACAATAAAACAGAGGGGGTCTGAAATGCGTGTATTTACCCAGGGATGGGCTCTGTACGAAATACAGAATGGTAGAGGTCGCCTCGTCTTTGCGAACTAGATTTGCGGAGAAGTTTAAGAAAGTAGTTCCATTGGGATGTTGTTGTCATATTGCACAGGCACTGAGAGAGTTGAAGCTGGTAAATTGTTCCTATCCGTTTGACTGGATAAGGGCTGAGCCGACGAGGATTGCTGATATCCTTGAGGATGATTTTGAGATATTTATGAAGAGGGATTTACTTAAAGAGGTGCCTGGGGCAACAAACAGCTGTAGCCATGAACTATATGGGGAGGGATTTTTCCCACATAAGAATCCTACGAAGGATGAAGATTATGCATATTATGAGAGATGTATTGGGAGATTTAAAGATATGTTGGCTAGTGATGATACGAAATTGTTTATTATGATATATAATTTGGGGGAGGATGGAAAGGATGACCCTGGAATAGAGAGGGTAAATGAATATCTTATGAGGACGACGAAGAATTATACATTATTGCTTGTGCGTGTTCATTGCAATTCACAGAATGTAAATTTTACATTTAAGTCTGTTGGAAAGAATGTAAATGTTCTGAATGTGTATTCTAAGGCGAGATCGAATGGATTACAGTTTGAGACTGATATCGAGGATATATTATTTAAAAAGGCTATTACTGGTCTATTTCAGTTTGATATTGAAGAAGGGAAAGGAATGCCAAATGTTAGAGGGGCGTATTTTCACGCGGAATGAATCCTATTAATATTTCTTGATTGTTTTTGTTCTGCTAGTACGTTTACTAAGAGTTTTATTATTCTTAATAGCTTTCTTTTTTTCTCCTTTCTTTGTTATAACCAATTCTGCATGTTTTCCTATTAACTTTAACACCCTATTCATTTTGGTCAATAATTTGTATGCCCGCTCATGAATTTTTTTATCACTCTTACACCATACACCCATATATTCTTTTTCATCTATAACAAATGATATATCATCTATATCCCCTTTATAGAGATTTTTCATATCAGAAGGACATATATATCCTAGTATCTCTCCAATTAAGATATGTAATTCAGGGTGTACACTTCTATTGCCCGTATTAGCAATCTCTTCTAGACGTTTCAATTTAAGTTTCAGATGTGTATTGTACATATTGGTATTATATACTAAAATCACATTTCCGCTATCAAAATATGGGCCTATTATTACATTTATACCTGAAATATTTTTTAATTTTGCCTCGACCTGTTTATTTTTTAGGAAACGTTTCATCATAATATCATGTCCTTCTACATCAAACGGCATAGTGGCTGGACGAATTCCCATTGCAGTAAGATATATATTAATTGCAATTTCTTCAACTGAATTTTCTAAAGAACATATTGGCCGTACTGCATCTTTTATATCTTTATATATATCAATTGCTTCTTTTTCTTTCATATCCTATACTATATATTATATTAAATTATGACCAAAATAGTGTATTTATATAAATAATAAATTATTTATATATAGTATTATGTCTGAGACAAAAGGAAATCCTATTGCATTTAGACACGTTATTCCTATAGGTTGCCACCCTTTAACCGCAAATGTACTAAAAGATGTTCTTTTTAGCAATAAGGATTTGCCATTTGATACTCTTGTAGTTACTCCCGACCAGATAGTTGAGATCCTTAAAGATGATTTTGCAGATTTCCTCAATAAGGATTTGTATATTGATGAAAGCAAGAAGAGTGAATGTGGTCATGTAAAATATGGTGCTGGCTTTTTTAAGGGAAAGAATCCTATGAAGCAGAGTGGATATGATTATTATGTAAAGGCAGTTGAAAACTGGAGAGAATTAATGGCATCTCCTTATCCTAAACTGTTCGTGACAATGTGGAAAGAGGATGATACGTTCCCTAAGCAGAATATATTCTTCAGTTTGCCACAAATTGGCAAATATACTACGAATGACTGGTACTTATTTATGGGAATACATACTGTGACAGATGATAAGATGCCTATGCTTGATCGTTTTAAGAATATCACAATCTGTATTTATAACACAAAAGCCTCTACGGATGGCTTCAAGTTTGATAAAGCAGAAGAGCATATACAAGTTGCCAGTCTTATTTGCAAGACACATAAACTTGTAATAGATGAGATAGAAAAGATTATGAATGAGTTGAATGAAATGGTAAATAATAAATAATAGTGGTATATTGATACAATTATATGTAGAATATAAAATAATATTATTCATATTTTATATTCTATTATCTAGAGTAATGGCTGCTGCCGCACCAGTGCAACCACCAATAAATATTCCAACTGCTACACTATGTACTATAGCAAGGGCAGATGCAGTACATGATTATGGTAGTGGTTTAGATAGGGGGTTATTATCTGAAACCCTGCCAAGGACACCTATTGGATGTGGTGATATAACAGATGAAGATATATTAATACGTGATATACTTGGATTATCTAGAATTGAAGGAGTATCACGATTTAATGATGATAGTTTTAATTTTAAGGCAGACTATGATATTAGGTATTGTGATGCTTTAACTCTAGATGAGGTCCTTCGTGGATATTTTGGTACAGAATTAGGATTTATTGTTGATACATATACAAGTGATTTTAAACAGTTTATTACTGGACTTAGAGGAAGAAGAGCAGAAGGTCGTAATCCAGGATTAAAGTATTTTTGGATACAAAACAAGGAAACACTATATGACCCAGCTGGAAAGACAACCCCTATAACGGATGCAGGTATTGACATGTTTAGAGGAAATCCACATATATATTTTGCATGGGAGAATAATACAAAAAGTTCTACAGATAATACATTTGGAAATTCTACACTATATGGGAAATGCAGAGATGATACATTGCATATAAATGCTGCAAATGAAGAGGATAGAAACTTCCTTTTTTATTCTAAATATACAGTTACACAACTATTAAAAGCAGCCAATGAAGAAAATCCATCATTTGAATCACAAAAAGGCAATGTGTTAGCTGTATTGACAGACAGCTCTGATACTCATAATATTAAACAAATTTTAGTTGATGATAATGCAGCTGAAAAAAATCAGGCACTCTTTCAATTAGCATCATATAAGTCATTATTTACTAGATATGCTGATATTCTTAATAGTACACTGGGGCATACTATAAATGCTCCATCTGAGGAAAATTTTATTGATATTGTAAGTAAATATAAATATGTATTAAAAAGGCTAGGTGATCAAGGCCAAGCATTATCCTGTTTAAGGCCACAATCTGTATTATATAAACCTGTACCTGAAACAACTGTGCTAGAAAGAAAGATATTTAATAAGAATATTGGTTTTGTAACAATTGATAGGCCTGCAATGGTTGCTGCTATATTGTATCGTGTACCTGTTATAGTATTCTGTTTTAATAAGGGTGGATTTGCTATATTTATTAATAAAAAATATATAAACCCTGAAACAATGTTAATAAATGCAAAAATAAATTATAATACAATATATAACTTATATCTACAGCGTATGCAAACAATATTAATTATGAGAAATATATATACTATATTAGAAAATTTAATATATAATAAATTAGAATATATTATTAACAGGTATGCAGATATAATAAGAACATATATTACTGATATTAATATTACGAATGAGCAAAAAGACGAACATTATAGGGAATTTATGATAGATATGTTTCAATACAGATATGATATGTTAAATTACTATAATAATATGATAATGGGTGATATGCCAGCATTTGAACCTCCCAATCGTATTTCTGAAATCCATAATATTATTGATGTAAATAAAGCCCTTGAAAAAATAAATCGTAGCTATTCAAGGTTTGAATCTGCAATATATAATTCAGCACATACTATAAATAGATATATATTTAGAAGGATTGTCGATAATGTTACATATATTATTGATTTGTCAATTGATGGATATGATTCAAATACACATATTAAATTGAAGCGGGGAGGTGAGACTATAATAATTACACATGATGAATTTAGAGGGGGGTATATATTAGAAAGAAATGATAATTATGCACAGGATCAACTTGCTACAGAACAATTAAATGCATTATCTCTATTCCAGATAAATAGAGCTCATATTCAAAGTGAACGTCAAGTTACATCCTTTATTAATGATAAAACTGGCCTGCCCTATATAGATGAATACCTAAATGCATTATATATGTATAGAAATAATTTATTCATTCCATTCAAAACAGTGTTTGATTTATTAACTCAATATATGATAAATATAAGCCGTGATAGTCCTATATTAGGTTCTGTTAGCAAAATTATGTCTGAGCGAATTCATAATAATATTTCATGGAAACAATATGAAAAACTATCAAGGATTTCTGGAAAAAAGAGAGGAAGAAACAGTGATGATAGTAAACAAGGACCTCCTAAAAAGGCGAGAACAGAAGGGGGTAGTATGGATGATATAATAAAGGAATTAATACATCAGGAAAAGAATGCTATGAATAATTTTTTGGATATGCTTGATAATTTCTATAAAATGGAATTAAAAAAACAAGAACGAAATCATGTATATCCTATTAGTTCTGATAATACTATTTATTTAGAACCTCCTTTATTATTTATAAATAGTACATTATATAGTATTAAACAATATGCTGACTTATATAATAGATATTTATTTATAGAGAATACGTACAAACAACAATCATCAAATATTGCATTAGTTGTAAAAAATAATATAAATATACCTGGTAAAGTACCTTTCACTGTTTCTGTAAAAAGTGCCCCTGGCGGTAATGAAAATAATGAAATGTTACCACCTGGAGGTGGAAATGGTAGACCTAGGGGAAACTATGTTCTACCAGAGAGTGGCAAGATGCCATACTATACAGGTGTTGTTCCTACTATAGCACGTTCTGCTGCTGCACCTGGTGGGAATGGAAATAATGAAATGAGATGGTGGGGCGGAGGTTCATACAAACCCCGTAAAATACAATACAATGGGGCTACTAGAAAACAAAAGTCCCGCGTTAAGAAGACGCATAAAAAGAAGCGTGTATAATTTCTTCGTATATAATAGGGTAATGTCTTCTTGTGAACCGAAAAAGTTCGTTAAAAAGGTCGGCATGATAATTATGCCATCTGGGCCTCTTAAAAAGAAAATTGGTTCTGCCTATATCACAAAGAATAATATAGACTGGTTTAATCTCCGTGGTGTAGAAGTTATTCCTATACCATACGACACAACTGACTATGATTATTATTTTAACGCTATAAATGGACTCTATCTTCAGGGCGGACCAGGGTATGAGCCAGCTTATATTAAAACTGTAAAAGAATTCCTTGACAGAGCTGTAATGGCAAACATAAAGGGTGATTTCTTTCCTGTATGGGGAACATGCCACGGATTCCAGATGCTAATTATGATGGTTGGTAAAATGTATCCACTTGAACCATTTGATTCCAATATATCCTATATGTCCCATCTTACATTCACAAAAGATGCAGTTAAATCCCGGCTCTTTAAGACCTTTACACCAGAATTCTTGGATTACATCTCAAGCCCAAAGCATGTATTCTTTAGTCATAAATTTGGTATTAGCGTGAAGGCATTCAGAGAGAATACTGAGCTGACACGAATCTTCAATGCAGTGACGACATCTCGTGATCGCCAGGGGAACGAATATGTATCAACAATTGAAGGAAAGGTGTTGCCATTTTATGGTACACAGTATCATCCTGAGAGACAGCCAGTCATGGAGCCGTTCCGCGACTTCTTTTTGGGAGAGATTATGAAAAATAAGCATAATGGTCACATAGATGCAAAACACAGAATGTTGAAGAGTGGGGTAAAATGTCTAGAATCAAAGATGTTTGATGACTTGTATAAAATACAACGCTGTGCTACAAGGAGAAATCCGAAACTTCATTCTGTATTTCAGATGTCTGGTTGCTACTTTTTTGACTAAAATTGATAGATTGTGTTGTTGTAGAATTATTTCAGAACAATGTATCTAAAAGACTTACGTGATACATTTCCACCTCTAGAAAATAGCCATTTTGTAAAATGCTATTCTCTTGATGAACAGACGCCGTTGAATTTGAAAGTTACACATGCATTTAATAATATGTGCATTATTGGATTTCGTGTATCAGGGGAGTTGGCACCATATATATTATCAATTCACGCACATGATAAATACGGGAGCTCTATACCATTTATGAACGAATATGATGTATATTATATTCGTCGTGAACAAGTTGGCAAGTGGATTCCATTTACATATCCTCTTCATGAGCAGATGATTCGTGAATATACTCTTACAATGAAGATAATTGGTGAGAAATGCAATATTGAAATCCTTGAATATCCCCTTGAAGATATTTGTCCAGAAAAGTATCCGCTCGTATTTCTCGGCGAAGATAGTTCCATCTTTCGTATGTATTTTGCAAATGCTGAGCCCCCTTGTAGTCGCTTGAGGGATGCTGGATTTTATGGAGAAGGAAGAAAGAATATCAATTTTCCCAATGGTATTAAGATAATTCCTATGACAGATAGAATTCTAGATAGGGAGTCAGCACCTTGGCAGGATTATACACATGCACTTATTTGTAGTCTTCCACTGAGAGGGCCGTTTAGTATTATTCATGTTCAGAATAGTCAAGGAGGTGAATATTCTAAAGAAGAATCTTGTTATAATTGGTCTATTTAATAAGTGTTGAAATCCATTCAATTACCTTATCTGCATTAGATTGCGTAATTGGCTGGACTGGTTTACCATTTTTAATTGCAAGGAAAGATGGAATGGATCGAATTCCACAGTATCCTGCAGAATAGTCATTCTCATCAATATCGCAGAGATACCATTCAATCCCCTTATACGAATTGAGAACCTTTCCTAGGTTGAGGGCCTTGCAGGGCCCACACCATTTTGCAGTGAAATAGATAATTGTCAGAGGTTTTGGTGATTTCCTCTGGAGAATTTCTTCCAGTTTCTCCTGTGTATCTAACTGATTCATTGACTTCTTTGCATCTGCATTCGGGTCCATTATTAAGTATATCTAGATGAAGGTTTCTTTATGCTGGTACAGAGGTTCGTTCTGCAGCTTCTTTAATATTCGCCACAGAAGGAGGGGTTGTCCCTATTACTGCACCAATATCACCTGATGCGACTTGACTTATCTTTCCTGCTAGAGATGCAGCAGCCCCAGCAACATTTCCTACTGCAGATACAGTATCTACTGCCGCTTTTACTGTACTTGTAGCTGCTTCTACTACTTTTTCTCCTGCTTCTACAGCTGTTCCCACAATTGGTATAGTCTGCAACTTATCAAGTATGGATGCACCTGATGGCAATGCACCTTCTGGTCTAGGTGCACCGAAGAAATCCCAGTTCTGATCAACTACCTTATCATTTGTCAGAACCCATTTACCTAGATTAATTACATACCATATAGCTGCAACAGGGAAGAATATGAAACTCAGTACACTAAAGAGACGAATAAATCCTGAAACCTTGTCTCCCATATAGAATGAATCACCGCCTAGAAGACCAGTAAATAGCAATATAAGGGTGTACATGAAATAGTGTCCAACTTTTGCTTTCTGCTCATCTGTTGCAGTACTGGGCTCATTTAAGAACATCCCTGCACCAATACCATTTGGACCTATTCCTGGAACAGATACACCAAATAGCTTTATTTTTTCCTTGTTAAATGTTGCCTGTAATACATCATATACATACCACACACCAAATGTCATTGCATTTACAACCAGCTTTGCAATAAATGTATAAGGTGATCTAAGATATAAATGGTCTAGTGCAAAAAATCCACCTATGACTGCAAGAAACCAATATATTTTATAATCCAAAAGGGAATTTCCCCAAAACCCGAACTGTGTTCGTTTGAACAGGTTCATTGCTCCTCTATCTCAAATGGTAAATAATAAACCGCCGTATCCATTTACAACACGGAATACATTGTAGTTTGTGGCATATATTCTTGCATGGCAATTTCCTCTTCCTACGCCAGATTCTGATGTTGTCAATATTGGATTCATATTTATCTGCCAGACTACACTATCAATTCTGCTTGCATTTAAAGAACCGGATGGTTGAGCATCTTCTGGGCTGAGTGCAATACTATATGTGTAAATATAGCTGTTAACCGGGGTAGTAGTGTGATGTTGATACGGCTGTACTACACGGAAATAGAATGCTGTCCGTTTTTGGAAACGATCATATCCATCTAATTGCAGAACTGCCTCTGACATGAGGTCTGTTCTGACTTGCCCTGGAAGGAAATATGGCAGAAGTGTTGGTGAGACGGGCTCACCGATTGCCAAACTGCTGAAATTGAATGGTTCATGTACTTGTTGCATATAGTCGCGTTGCAATGTGAAGAAGAATTCCTTTACAGGGTGATTGAAATCAGTCTGAATGGTTGCAGTCTGCTGAGATGATGTAATTGAGATCGGAGGGGTATATTGTACTTGCTCAATCAGATATTCATGAGACATACTTACAAATCTGCGTCTCTCTTCCACATCCAGATATACATAATCACCCCAGAGTTGGATATTTGTAATGTTTGCATGATTGACCTGTACAGATGGGCAGCCGCTCAAATCTGGAACCCAGAAGAGTTGTTGTAGAGGTGTGAGTGTAATATTAATGCGAATGGGATGATATTGAAGAGCTAAGAGAGGGAGATATGATCCTGGATTGCGGCAGAAATAGAATTGGAGGGGAATCTGGAGTTCAAGGCCTGGGCCGAGAGGACCTGGTATTAAATCTGGAGGAAGATACTGGTCTGTTCTGCCAATCATAGAATTCAGTGCATCACGTTGACCCGCAGGAGTTGTGAGCTCAGTCCAGATTTCCATCCATGTGCCTGTCTGACGGTCAATCTCTTGCTCTCCGACTTCAAATGTTATTTCTTGAATGAGGGCATGGCCAATTGAATTTACATATGAGACTGGTTCGCCAGTATCTGCACGAGTAAGGCGTGGAAGTGTAACATTGAGATATACACGACCAAGGAGATCTCCGCGTCTCGGGACGAGACATGTAATACGTTGCCCAAAATTGGGTGTACCATCAAAGTACATTGGCTGAGATTCAAGGGCAAAATTTGTATGGCGTCTATATACCATTTTAAAGAATGATATCTGTGGATTACCCGTTAAGAAGGTATCCTGTTTTCCGTTCGCCACTAGCTGTAATAATCCACCGCCTGCTGGCATACTATCCTGTTAGATGTTCCGGAACTTTATATGAGTAATTTCACAATATTAAGGGGGGCATATGATGAAGGAGTGACTGGATAGGTGAGTTATAACTTAAATATGTATTCTTCTGTTAATTATAGATGTCGTCTAGAAAGACTCTTGATATAGATCTTCTGACTCTACGTAAGGTCTATCCTGTTGGTCCCACTAACAGACCTCAGCCAGCAAATACTGTTTTTACGGTGAATTCTGCTGGTGAAGGTACATGGGTAAATCCAATTGATAATCTGACTGCAAATGGTATTAATCCACCTCTTCCAACACAGCTTAGTAATATGCAGACTGATATTGCAAATCTGAACGAGGCCGTATTTGGTGGCATTGATCCTCATGCTGAATTTGTTACAAAGACTGAATTCCTAAGTACACTTGTAAATCCTCTTCCTGAAACTGTCCTTGCACCCAAGGGAGTTATTGCTGGACCAGATCCATCTAGCAATATGCTTGGTATTATAAGTAAGAGTGGATTGTCTCTGCAGAACAGCGGGTTTAATTACTGGATTGCGACTGAGGGGTCTGACCCATTCAAACAAATTCTATCAACAGCTGATTTTGTAACATTTACTGGGCAAAGTGGATTTGATTTTAATACTGCACCTAGCGGAATTCTTCCACAATGCTATACTGTTGAAACAAATGGTTCTATATGGGTTGCTGGCGGTACTTCTAACAATAATGGACCAGTTAAACCTATTTTATTTAGTGTTGATGGAATTAATTGGTCTGGTGTAACATGGAATGGAGGCACTATGCAATCAGCATGTTATACTATAAAATATAATGGGTCTGTATGGGTTGCTGTAGGCGGAGCAGGGTTATCAAATCCTATTTATTATTCAGTTGATGGTATTACATGGTCTCCATCAACTGGTTCTACCGCATCTAGCCCATTTGCAACAATAAAGGCACTAGACTATTCAAATGGGGAATGGTATGCTATTGGTGATGATAGTAGATTATATACAAGTACAAATGGTATGAGCTGGGCAAAAGATAACACTTCTATACCAAATATATCAAATACAACATATGCATTGTGTGTATATTCTATACCTAGTAAGGGCGGTATTTATACTATAAATAATGTAGAAACAATTATACTTATAGCAAATTCTAAAGCACTTTATAAATATAATATCGCGGAAAATACTGTATCCTCTTTAATTCCTAATTTTAGCTGTTATGCAGTTGAAACAAATGGTTTAATGTGGATTGCGGTCGGTAAAGGTGTAGATGGTAATACAAACAAGTTGTATTATACAAGTGATATTACTGCTTCTAGTGGTTGGACTGCTATGCCTGGTGTTTCGTTCACAACGGGTACATATGTTACATGGACAGGTTCTGAATGGTTATGTACAGGAAATGATGCTAGTGGGAATAACTATGTATATAACAGTATTAATGGTATTAGCTGGACATTGAAGAAGAAGTTTGCGAATAATGAGCAGGGCGTAGAAGTTATAAATCAGATTCTTACAGTAGCACCTGCGGTATATGTAGCACCTGGTCAACAGAGAGTTGGTGTGTTTACTACAGAGCCTAATGCAGCTTTAGATATAGAAGGAGATGTCATTGTACGTAACAATATAACTGTACAAAATACTCTTACTGTAAATACTAATTTGGATGTAAATACAATTTATACGAATAATATTAATTCTAGAACCAATGGGGATATAAATATGAATAGTGTTACCCTTAATAATCTAACTGCTACTGCATATGGTAATACTACAAATTCATACTATACAGGTGTAAAAACAACTGGCGAGTTTGCAATTTCTTATGGCCCTAGTGATGTGCTTGTATTTGATGGATCTGGTGGGATATTTTCAAATATAGCTATCGCATTTAATAATCCAATGACCAAGGATCTACAGGGGCGTATTGCAACTGACAGTGATAATACTGGTCGCCTATTTGCAGAAGCTATTAATACATTTTTAGTAACCGATATGGACGCGGTTCATACATCTGCACAATTTAATGTTTCTGGCACTATGCCTAGTATCACATTCTTTGACCCAACTACTATAACAAATAATTTGACAGTTACTGAAACACTTGATGCTAGCAATATAAATGTAACTGATACATTTAATGCAGCATATGCAAGTATTCCTGTATTAGATACTATTAATGCTCATCTAACTGGCACACTTGATGTTAGCAATATAAATGTAACTGATACCCTTAATGCAGCATATGCAAGTATTCCTGTATTAGATGTTGATAATGCTCATTTAACAGGTACATTGAACGCTGCAACTATAAATGTGAGTAATGATCTCAGTGCCAATAATATTACTGCAGTAACATGTAGTATTAATGCTGGACCTAGTTCTAGTAATACTACATTAAGGCTTGAGCAGGCAGATCCTTTTAAATACTGGCAATTATATGTAACATCTTCTCCTGGTGGCGGGCTAACTCCTGGTAATTTTTCATTATGGTCATATGATAATAATAGAGGATTTATAGGAAAAGCAATAGATATTGATGCATCATGTAGTAGTGTTACATTATGTAATGATGATGTATCTGGTAATGTATATGTAAATGGGCCTTCTGGCTTAGGAAGAGTGTATGATTCTATTTATAATCCTCCGCCTGTTACAAGATCTGGTCCTAGTGGTATTGGTACATTTTATGATACAGTATACAATCCCCCACCTTCACATGGTATAATTAATAAGATATATACTACATCTGGTATATATCATATACCTGCAAATGGTACATATACAGTTGAACTTCAAGTTGTTGGAGGAGGAGGTGGCGGTAGTCCTGCAGTACATCCAACTACACAATATACAATGTTTAATAACCCAAATGCTATTACAGGTTGTGGAGGTGGAAGTGGATATGTAAAAATATATAAATTTACATTAGATATTACAAATTCTATATCATTTACTATAAATATAGGTGCTGGTGGAGCTGGTGGAGTTGGAACATATGATTCTATTAGTAATAGTCTATCTGGTTCTGGTTCAATTGGAGGAAATACACATATTACTTTAAATAATTATACATTTACAGCTCAAGGTGGCACAGGTGGTAGCACTACATCTGGTGGAAATGGCTCATATGGAGGATTTGGAGGACAAAGTGCAACCCTTGTTCTAAATAATACCCAGATCACAGTAGACGGATATATTATTAATCCAACACCATTAACGAGTGGTACTGGAGATATGGCAACTATAATATCAGATGGAACAGGAAATGGAGGAGGAACTGGTATTTTACTATATGGAAAGGGTGGTTCTGGAGGAAATGCGACAGGGAGTGACCTTTCATCTGCACAGGTTGTAAATGGACAAAATGGAGAGGATGGTTATGCGTCAATCACTCTGATTCCTATGATGAATTAAACAACAGTTCCAATTACAGTCCAACTGAGAGTACCTGCATCATTTAATGGAGCTGCAGGTGCGACCGATACATCCTTATATAGACATTGTACGACTGCCTGTGTAGTTGTAACAGATGTTGTTATAATACTGTGAATATTATTTACAGATGTATTTGTTGATTCTAGTGTTGCTGTAAATACAGGAGTATTTGTAAATGCTGTTGCAAATGTAATAGTTGTTGATGCACCAGCATATGCTGTTCTACCCCACTCATACGTTAATCCGCCAAAATTCATATAACCTGATTGAGTTTTACTCTGGGTCGTAAAGTCAATACGATTTGTTGATATACCATTCGTATTTGCTGTGAGTGTTGCACCTGTTACAGTTGCTCCATTCTGTAGCTGTGCTGTTCCCTGTGTAGTAAATGTGTTTCCTGCTGAAATGGTCGTATTAGCATTTATAGTAATAGTTCCACCTGTGGTATAGGAATCAAGAGTATTTGTTGTAAGTGTTCCCTGTACATCTGCATTTCCATTCATTGTTGTTGTTCCTGTGACTGTTACACCATTTTGTAACTGTACTGTCCCTTGTGTAGTAAATGTATTTCCTGGAGAAATTGTCGCGTTTGCATTTATAGTAATAGTCCCTCCTGCTGTATATGAGTCTAGAGTATCTGTCGTCAGAGTCCCTTGAACATCTGCATTTCCATTCATTGTTGTTGTTCCAGTGACTGTTACTCCACCTTGTAGCTGAGATGTACCTGTCGCTGTAAGATTTGTCGTATTTGTGTTTGTAGTGTTCACATTTGTAGCATTTAATGTTGTAACCGAGAGAGTAGTTACAGAAAGAAGGCCTGCTGTAAGTGTACCTGGTACATTTACACCTGTTGCATCTACATATAATTGTGTTGTGCCGCCTATTTTTGCCTCAACAATACCTGCTGCCCCTGATCCAGACGCCTGAACTAGAGGACCTGTGGTGCTACTTGATGAATAGATCCTATCCGTAAAGACAGTATTGCCACCAATAGAGAGTAGATTTGGAGATTGAATATCCATAGAAGATTTTACTGCAATTGTTTTTCCTGTTGTGAATGATCGTATAACATCTACGCTGATTGTATATGCATCTTGTGCAACAGAAAAGAGGGATGAATTTGGTGTATATGGTGAAATTAACCAGGGATTTGCATTATTTGATATGAATAGGTTTGCGTTTGCATATTTATCATAGTATCCAGATGCCATTATTCAGGTAATAGAAATTTATGTTTATGTTCGTTCCCGATATGGGTGAGTGAGTATAAAGGGTAATATTTCATATACTCTAATTAGGCAGGATGCAGTATAACCCACCAAGTTATTATGCACCATATCAGTCTGATGAAGAAGGAGAGGACTCTGGTGATGAAACGAGTTCTTATGGTTCATCTGGATCAGAATTATCTGAGCAGAGCAGAGAAGTTGACCCTCGTTATGCAATAATTAGAGCATCTGGTGGAGTATTTGATACTAGCTCTAAACAACTTATGTATCAAAAGGGGGGTGACGGTGGAGATGAATACGTAAATCTGTCACCTACTGCTAATACAAACTCTCTACTGTATACAAGTACTACAAAGAATGTTCAATCAACACTGTTTGCAATTCGTAGTGCAGACCGTGATAAAACCGTCTATCCTACTTCGTCCTATTTTCAGCTAAAGTTGCCACGTCCATACAAGGATGTTACGCAGGTTCAGCTTGTGCAGCTCTCATATCCATATTTTGTAAATGTAATTCAGGACCCTTCTGGTATTATTGACAGTGTTATACAATATATATCTACAAATTTTGTTGATATTTCCCTTAATGATTGTTCTGGATGTTTTAATAGCTCCACAATGAGTGCAGGGTTTGGATTTGAAGAGATTGGGCGTGTAAATCCATCAAACGGGGAGCAGCTGACTCATCTTATGAAGGTTCGTTCTGGTGGATATAATGCCGCAACACTTGCAAATGAACTTAATCAGCAGATGAATAAGACTCCACCTTTTAATATGATATCATATGCAGACCATAGGACAACATTTATGTCTACTAAGGGATTAGATCATTTATTCAATGAAGCTGGGCACTTCTTCCATAATAGATCATCTGACACATTTTTAGCAGCACCTACAAAGGAGGCCATTATAAAACAATATTTCCCTGATTCTAATCTTCTAACCGGTTCAACTCCAACAGAACAGGAGGCATTTGTTGCATATTATTATCCTGTATTGAAAGAAGCATTTGTCTCTCCAATAGACAGTCTCTATCTAGATTTTGTAGGATATCCTAAAGAAATCTTGAATCAGAGAATTGTAGAGCATTACGAAGGACTAAATAGCCCATTGTATTATAGTTTATGTCTAGCAAATAGAGTATACCTTGATAAGGTGCGTAGAACACATACATTTGAGTATAACCCTGTAAACCAATATGAATGGACATTTAATCGCCAGACAAATCGCATGGAAGTTCGCTTTGATAAATTGCATCCGTCTTTGACAAGGGAAATTCAAACAAAGAATGATTTCTTCTATTCATCTGCATTGCATCGGCATGGATTGACTCCATATACATTCTCAACTCTGCAGGGTGAGATGAAACGGAATGCTGCAATCGTAACGGATTTACATAATGTGATGAATAATGCATTAGTTGGTGTTGGTATACCATATAGTGTATATAATCAGACTCATCTTGGAAATAGTGGAAATATAATTTATACACAGGATCCTGTACTTCTACATCCTTCTCAGGCATCAGGTACAAGTGAGCACCTACTTAATCTTGCAATTGGTGCAGTTTCTGCTACACCACCTAGTGGGCTACCATATTCACGGACAATACCTTATAACTTTGGTGAAATAACTATGACCGATTTATCTGGAGAATCTTCCGATTATCTTATAAATCCTGGAAACTATAATGGTGTATACATGACAGCATTATCAACTATGAATACACGAAGTGTTTTGAATCGGTATGTGGGAGAGAATATGATAGAGGGATATTCTGGAGTAAATGTTGTAACTAGCAATTTTAAAGATTTATATAGCACATTTACATATTATCATAATCTGCATAGCACTCAGGTATCAACTGTGTCTAGTGTTTTAGGACACAGTATATCTACAATGCAGAATTATATGACAACAAAGTATAGCTCAGTATTTCCATCAGCAATTCTATCTAATAATGGATTCTTGAATGGGTCTGGTATTGGTACGAACTTTTTGTTTGGAGAGAAAATTGCAAGGGGATCTACACCATTTGATGGAATTCCTGGAAATATAACAAGTTGCTGTGCTCTAATTAGCACATTGCTTATGAATTATTATTCATGTTTACCAGCAGAGTATGTAATTACTACTCTGCCATACAAAATGGGATTCTCCCCTATCAATATTAGCAGTATTTTCAGTATGTCTGGTACAAGTAATGCATTCCCTCAAAATAACTTGTATTTGCAGTTGAATTTTGAACAGTCATTCAATAATATGGGTGTATCTGGTAATGAGACACCTCAGCCACCAGCAATTGATTCAATGCCCTTAAATACTATGTACAGATACAATGAAACCACTGCACAAAGTAAACTTGTTATGGGAAAGATTTTAACTGCTGGGCAGGGATTCTTAGATACGTCTCAGACAATTATTCAGAGCCCCGCAAGATTTGATACTCCACTTGGTCGCCTTGATAAGCTGGAGTGCCAGATTCTTCTTGACACACTTGTACCACTTGATAAGGTATTCCCTTTTGGATTTGATTATACAGATTGGGATGCGGTTTTTCAGATCGATGAAGAAGTCTCTGTGCTTGATCGCAAGACTGATCTTACTTCTGTTCCTACCATTCAGTGGGATAATAATAAGAGACCTTTTTAATACAAGATAATGAATATTATAATATATAAAAATAGTATCTAAAGTATTTATACAATTTTTATATAATATGACAGATTATTCATCTTACACAACAGACTATATTAAAGGCAAAGCTGATATCTTCTCTTATGCAATAGAAGTACTTGATAATTTTATGGAAAATAGAAAAGAATTAACCTCTGGTGAATTTCTTACGATGATTGATACATATGCTGATACTCCATTGAAGAAGGATATTGGTGAATATTATTTTGTTGGCACAGAAGATGCCATTGATTTTCTGTATGATTATTTTAATGGATGCGACTATGGGCTAGTTGAATATACCATTAAGGATACATATAATATGATAGAGGAGGAATTTGAATATGCTCTACAGGAACTGAAGAAGAGAGGTGTCATATGAATACCTAAATGAAATTAATAATACCTGTATAGAGTAATGAGCCAGTTAACTCCTGCACATACATACGAGGAAGTTCCGAGCGAATTTCCATTTAATAGTGCCGGTTCTGCAAATGAAATGTTTCCTCCACTTTGTATTCGTTCCCATTGGGACCCAACTGCAATGCTCCGCTACATTCTTCCACAGGGGAATGAGCAGCCTCTTCCCATGGACTTCCGCCCTTATGTAAAAGTCTGCAAGGATTATGTAACATCTGCACCAGCTGAAGTAGCACCAATGCCCCCTAATTCTATGGTATTCCCTAGTGGTGGCGAGTTCTATCCACCCGGTCGCTACTCGGCCGCAATTGATGCTGAATCTAGCCTTCACTGGCTTGATCATCGCCTTGATAAGTGGTGCCCTCCTCGGAAATATCAGATGCCTAAGACTACTGATATTTTTACACCCAATGCAACAGTCCCTGCTCGTAATATGCCAATGACACCTATTATGTCTGAATTAGCCATGCCACGTGTTCTTCTTAAGGATGGTGAGAATCACTGTCGTGCGGAAAATGATACACGCCTCTGGGAACGCAGTCCTCGCCTGTTTAACAATCCTACCAAACAGGATCGCTATGGTGCACAGACATTCTCTGCTCTGCCTGGTGGTGTTGTTCCTATGCCACACGGTGGAGTAGACATGCCTCCTCTTACTCAGCAGGCACAACGTAGTGCATACCCCATTCCTCAACCTGGTTCTTCAGGTAAACGCATTGCAGGTATACAACCTATATATGAGAACAATCCTCGCAATAACTATGTGAATGTTGTTGGTACTGGCACAACTGGCTCTCAAGCCCCTGCTTAAGAAATGTCATATTTTGCCTTAATATATTGCCAAATATCTTTCATCTGTGTTCTCGTGAGAGAGGTTATTGCATAGGTTGTTATTGTACCAGATGCAATATTAATAAATCCAATTGACTGGATTTCAGTATCATATAATTGCTCATATAAATATTGCTTCATCAAGAGGGTAATCTTATCATCTACTCGTATATCCATTGATGAATCAAAAAAGAGCTGATAGAGGGTAGTATCTGTTACTATATCAAATGCGAGGGGTTGTATTTTATCAAGTTCAAGAGAGAGGGACAGATATGGATTTTGCTGCTCTGAAATCCAGGTTGGGACAGCAAGTTCTATTGTTCGCATCATATTTTGTACATCTATTGTGTTAAAATATGGAGTAACCTCGTATATCTGATAGAGGGGTATATTTCTGCCTTGAAGAACACTTGTAAGGCTTGCTATTCTCCAGAGGTCTGGAAGCAAGTGATGTGTAGGTATGGATTTGTTGTTTATTCTGTGCCATGATTTGAGTACAAAGGGACGAAGCTCAGTTGGAACGGAGTTACGTGTATAGCCAAATGAGAATTCTTTGAGATTGTAGCCCCCATGTCTGAGAGGACGTAGTTGCCCGCGAATTTTTGCGACGATGACCGTTGCCTGAACAGTCTCTTTCTCGGTCCAGGAAAGATGTGGTAGTCTAGTTTTTATGTATTCTTCTATTTGCCAGTACTCAACCGCCTTCATTTCCTGAGTATGTTGCAAGAAATAGTGTACAATTCTCTCCATTTCAACTTCATGTTGCTCCCAGAATGAGAGGTCCTCTTTATAGATTCTGAGAGTTAGAAGTGCTTCTTCTACTTCTGCTGTTCTTAACTGTTCCATTGAATCCATTTGCACGGCACATTCTCTGAGGAATGTCCAGCGAATCAGGTTGTTCCACATCTCGCGAATATCCAGTGTTTTCACCCATTCTGGAATACTATAGAACTCTCCAAATCCATATATAGATGTTCTTCCTGTACGTTTAAAGGAGGGAACTACACCCTTCTGTCTGAGCGTGTGCCAGTCATCTCCATCTAGACCTCCAATCATATCTCCTAATGTCATGTCTTTTGATGAACCATTATAGTCGCTATTCTTGAATGCAGATACATTGTGATATTGAAGATAGGGGCGAGGAATTTCACGGACAAATCTGGAAAGGGAACGCTCCTGTTTACTGTATGTCAGATATAGATCAGACCGTGCACGAGTAATCCCCACATAGAAGAGACGGCGTTCACAGACAATCTCTTCATCTGTTTTTCTGGATGGAAATGTATCATCTAGAAGATTCATAAAATAGACTGTATCCCATTCAAGGCCTTTTGATGCGTGTATAGTTGCAAGAGTAATTCGTATCTGTTCGTCTGCTTGCTGCCTTTCAGGGTCAAATTGCGTACAGAGGAGATAGGGGAGACCCCTGCGATGGAGACGTTCCTCTATTTTGAATAGATCATGATTGTATCTGCTGAGAATTGCAAATGTCTTTTTTGGAGATTTATTATACTCTGACTCGATCTGTTTAACAATCCAGTCATATTCATCCGATGTACGATAAAAGAAATGTACACATGGTTTTGAGCCACCCCGTTTATGTGCAACCATTTTCTCCTTGTATGAGAGAGTTGGAATGAAACGCATTGTTGCATTTGCACAGGTTACTATTGATTCAGAGGAACGATAGTTTCTTCGAAGCTGATAGTCTTTTACAGAGTAGACTCGTTTATGAAAGTTGAGAATAAAATCAACTGATGAGCCACGCCATGTATATATATTCTGTGCGTCGTCTCCTACAATAGACATAGTGCACCCTCTATGTTGAAGTCGCTCCAAGAGTCGCCACTGAATCTGATTAATATCCTGGAATTCGTCCACAATAATGGAGCGGAATTGTAGTACCCATTTGCGACCTTTTGGTGTCTCCAGCCACTGAACAAGGCGATGAGGGAGCTCATCTATAAATGGCTGCTCGTCTAACATATCTGGAGCATGCTCTCTCAAGATTTGTGAAGCGAGTCCGTGAAATGTACCTGCATACATTTGTACGGGACCGATGAGTCTGTGAACACGCTCTATCATTTCTTTTGCAGCAGCTCGGCTAAATGTCATGAGAATGATCTTATTAGGAGGAATATCATAGTATTCAACGAGATATGCAATTCGTGCAGTGATAGTTGTTGTCTTTCCAGATCCTGCTGAGGCAAGGATACGCTGATTTTTATCTAATGGACTTGATACAACCCTGTATTGTTCTTCATTTAGTTTTACCTTACCATGAGAAAATGTAAGAATAATCTCATCTTCTGTCATTGGATATATGATGTGTATAGTTCTTTATATTGAAAGAGAATTATACTATAGGTTAATGATGAATGAATTAAAAGAGGCAGTTTCCAATACATTGAATTCAATTGGAGATTCTGTTGAGAAAGTGGCATTTCAGAATCATTTGTACGGATGCGTCGTTATACTAGAGCAGATTGTTGAAGGACGCGGAGACATATCTGGAACAGTATTTACAGATGATGAAGGTGATATAGTTGATATGAATGGAGAGTTTGATTCAGTTGGAATCTGTTATGGGTTTTCAGGAAATGATAGGCTAGGATACAGGGCTTCCGATGATTATAAGGAGAAATGGATTCGCATATTTACTGAGAAAGGGATTAATATGAAAGAGTTAGATGAATTTGAGGATGCAATCTTTAGAGAGTTAGTTGAAAAATGCAAGGATGTTCCGTATTTCGAGGCATCTCTTGCAACTGGTGAATTAAATAATGAATGGAATGAGAAATTAAATGGATTAATTCATGAAAAGCTTCAGAGGCGGGCACGAGTTGTGTATGGAAAAACGAGGAGGGCAAGGGCAAAGCGAAATATTACTCCAATTCATAAGAGAACTGGAGCAAGAAAGACGAGGCGGAAATTTAGGAATACTATGTAGATATGGGTGCTAAAACACGACGCAAAAAAGGAGGGAAAAGAAAAAGTACTATGCGAAAAGGTGTAGGTGGTGCTATTGACTTGATTGGTGAAGGTGGGTATGGCTGCATCTATCATTCATCCATTCCATGTGTAACATATAAGGAGGATGGTTCTATAAAGAGAGAATATGATGAGGACCCAAGGTTTGTGTCAAAGTTGACCAGTGGCGAGAATGGAAAAAAGGAAATGCGTGAAAATGAGAGCATTAGTCTAATTGACATGCCTGATTTAAAGACAGGTGAGGGGCGATTCTCTATTTATCCGTTTCGTATGTGTTACTTAACAAAGGATATATACAGTCGGCCAGAAATACGAAAGCAGGTACTGGGCTGTGAATATAGAAAGATGTCAGGGGTAAAGTTTAATCAGAATTTTAAGAAGGATGCTATTAAAGATATTGATATTGATGCGATTATTGTGAAGGAAGCGGCAGAGACTTCTGGCGAGGAACGTATTCGTAAAAAGAATGATCTTATATTGAGAAAACTAGAAGAAAATCCTAAGAGTGTTGCACTTTTAACAATGGCACTCGGTGGAAAAGATTTATTTGATATTATTGCAAACTCTAATGTTCATACAAAAATGACAGAGAATGTGGCTGGTAAACTTAATATTAATACTATTATTGTATTATTTATGAATATAATAAATGGAGTTAGCCATTATCATAAGAAGAATTTTTATCACCTTGATTTAAAACCAGAAAATGTCGTATATAAGGAATTTCAAAGGGATGGCAATGAATATAAATACATGAAGATGATTGATTTTGGTCTATCCACCATGTTAAATACATTTGATACTGGTACACATAAATATGACCTTCAGATGTTTAATACTCGGCCACTTGATCTCTTTTTAATACAGAATCCTGCATTTAGCAAGGGGAGATTTTTTAATTTCCCTGGCCTTATTACTACATTAAAAAACATGAACGGAGGAGTAGTTCCCAAAACTATTGGAGAGGTAAGGAAAAAAATAACAACAATTGAAGATCATAATAAATTGAAAAAAATAGTTGGATATGTTGATAATGTTATAGAAAAATATTACATGATTACAGAACAAGTAGTTGCTGTTTCTCGTCATATACTATATACCCGCACATCTACAGGTGAAAGAGTTCCAGCTATTACATTAAATTCTATGTTAGATACATATCATCATTATGCAAATAAGTATACTGGAGATAAAAGTAAATATGCATTGTATAATGATGAGTTTGCTAAAAGAGAGATTCTAGAAAAAGTAGATGTATATGGATTAAGTTATTTTATTTCATTGTTAGTATATGGTGTATTTGGGTATACTATGTATAATATGGTTGAGATAAGAGGAGAAGATATAAGAGTTGTACCATATGTTGTCAAATATGATAGGGGTAGTATGAGAGCTCTCTTAGATGCTGAAAAGAAACAGGCGATGAATAAATATTTAGCAATACCATTGCTTGAATTGGTTGTAAAAGGCATGAATATGAGTGTTGAAAAGAGAATTACACTTGGTGAGTTTAGAAGAACATATAATGATATCATTATAAAATATGTAAATGAGATATATAAACCCAAATTACATTCCCTTAATTCTAGTTCAGCCGATCCTGATGTAAAAAAGACAATATCATTCCTTAAGAAAAATAAAAATATATATCTTACTCTTATTGATAGATATTTGAAATATAAATCTAATAATAACAATGAAATGTCTGTCACATCTTTGCTAGATGAGAACTTTGTATCCTTACAGAAAGAATATAATCTTAATTATGAAAATATTATGCCCAAATCTAAAAGCTATAATAATACAGAGTATTATAATGAAAATGATATAGAGAAGGATCCTGAAACGGGGAAGTTTTTAACTAGACTTCCGTCGGTTTAGTTTGGGAGGATGATATTTATTCGCTACTGAGCAGATATAAACTTATCATAGATAAGAATACACCAGTAAGACGTTTTGGAGAAAGGTATTCTTTAAAATAGAACAGGCCAACAAGTGTTACTAATACATCACTTGCCAAGTCCCAGAACAGATTCATCGCTGTAAGGGTTTCCTCGCCGAGGGACTTAAAGAAAACGACGGGCTGGAATGAATACACAAGCATTGCAAGGGCAATAATCCAGTTGCCATCAAACCATCCAAGTGCCTTTGCTTTTAGTGTTGACAGAACAATAACATCTATTGTTGCCATTATTAGACCAAATCCAACTGTTTTCCAACGTATATGATTAAACATTCTGATGGGAGGGGTATCTATGTATGGCGGTGTTTTTGTTTTAGAGTTTTGAGGAATTTTTTGTACACTTGCATGGCTTCTTTCATATTATGGGTCTGATATTTATGGTATTTTGCCCTATAATACATTGTAGTAGCTGCCTGTCTTTGATAAGGGAGTGGCATGCGGCGGAGTTGTTTTACCGAGTTAGTGGCCTTTTGTTTTGTGCCATATCCGAGTGTTTTTAATATAGGTTTTCCTCTTGGATTATCTGAAAAAAGCTGATATTTATTGTCTTTTTTCAGATGTTTTCGCGTTTTCATATCCTATTTCTATAGGATATTATTATCCGGTGTGTAAAAATAGCTTAGAGCTTTAGATGTAAAATGATTAGGGGTACTCTAGTATGCTAGAAATAATACTTATTGGAGTTGTCATATTTCTTATATTGACGTTCTTTTATAAACAGGCGGTCTGCGAATTTCGTTTTAATCAGATTGAATGGAGTCAAAAAGAGAAGCTGGGGGGATTATTTCAGGAACGAGTTCCAATCGTAGTCCGTGGAATTCCGAAGAGTGGATTCTGGACACACGAGGATGTTATTATGAGGGAATCCTATAATTATGTGCCTGTATTTGAAGATCAGGGACTATCTCAATGGATTGTTAGTACAAATGAAGAGACTGTGTGTCCATGGGAGAAAGAACAGGCGGAGAGGATTTCGTCTGTATCTGGTCTGCCTGTCTGGGCCGAGAGAACAATTAACTCTGCAGTGCAGACAAATCCGTTTTTCAAAGTTTGGTTGCGACCATCCTATTTCTGCTGGTCTGGGCAAAAGGGTCTCTTTAAGACAACTGCTTCTTGGTCTGCTCTGTTCGTTACAGAAGGATCGGTAGTAGTTACAATCATGCCTGAAAATGTGGAGAGTTCTCTTCCTCCTGCATGGAAAGGATGTTTCCCTGCATCTCTTACAGCACACGATACACCATTTGTTGGGGATTTGAAGTTTGTGGATATTGTTCTTCGTCCTGGAAATTGTCTGCTGATGCCATCTCATTGGTTTGTCAGCTGGACATCTGGTGAAGGGTCTACTATATGCCCTATGGTGTGCTCGGTTGAATATCATACTCCTATAAGCAAACTTGCTGATAAGGCTACTGAACCTAAATATTAAATTATATGTATATGTAAATGGAAGAGGAGATTCAGGAAATAGATATTGAGGATAGTGATACAGATTCCTCTGATGATATGTCTGTAACTGATATCATTGAGAATATTGAAAATAGTTGCAAGGGCTATATTGATATTATTGACAAAGGGCTAGAAACAATTAAATCCATTCGTAAACAGGTTGAGGAGGCAATTGGTGGAGGAGATCTACTACTTATTCCAATTAGTTCTGAAGTTGCAGCAGACTATGATTTTTTTACTAATAGAAGTGGAGTTCCAATTATGGTTGCAATTGAAGAGATTATGATGCTGGCATTAAAAGATTTAGAGGATAGTAAAGGAGAAGAGTTTACACTGGGAGAACGTCTAGAAACCCTGTTTGAGCATGTTAGATTTGAGATTACATAAAATAATTTGACTATTATAAACTTATTGTGTGTAAGAACACTTTTTAATTGAAATTTGCCAGTTCTCTTTTTCATACTTTACACTTTCTATAGATGCATTTGGAATGCTTTCAATCAGCGATATAATATCTTCGCGTGTAAATACATGATAAAACCGTTGTAGAACTGTATTTTCTTGTATATGATGCCACGGTACCATATAATCATTATAACTGCCCTCTATTAATTTCCAGGAAGACTTACAAGCATCTGTTGCCCATACAGTAATGAAAGCTGTTCCACCTGGTTTGAGAACACGGATTAGTTCTTTAATGACTGTGATTCTTTTTTCTGATGTTGACAAATGATGTAATACAGCAATGCATATTATATTATCATATACATTGTCATCATATGGCATGGACATAGCATTTTCTACAGAAATATGAGCATGCGGATGCTTTTGTTTGGCAATATTCACTAGAGTAGGACAAGCATCACATGCATATATATCACAGTCTCTCCTCACAGATAGATATTTTCCATTTCCACATCCTACATCTAGAATTTTAGACCGTGGTTGCACTTGTTCTAAGAAATCTACCACACCTTTCCATAGACTATGTCTTGTAGAATCAAAATGTGATGCTATTTGTTCATATACAGAATGAACATATTTGTCTTCCATTATTTGAAAATAAATAATGGTTTGAATACTTTCAAATTTCCCATTGTATATAAAAATTACATAAAAATGAATTGACTTAGGTCGTGGAGTAGAAGTAATAATTACATGATGCGTGGACGCATATCAAGTTCTATTGATGATTTAAATATATTAAATCTTCAATATAATTGGATTCCTAATGAATATACTATACGTCCTACACAGGAGGATTTGGAGTATAAATGGGCACTTATGGATTCTATTCGTCGTGAGTGGTCATCCATGAAAGAGTATGTATGGAAAGAGATTCTTAAAGAGAGTAAGGAAGAATGGGTATTTGAGCCATCTATATTTCGGTATAGAATTCCAAAAGAGGCGAATCACTGGGTTCTATGGAATACTACTGTAGATTTTAATGCAGAGATTAGGGATGAAGAGATTAATTTAATTCTTGAAAAGGCTCTAGGGTCCTCTGTGGACTTTGCATGGTATAAAAATCCTAAGCCAAGTGTACCAGAATACTTTCATATACAAGTATTTTGGATTCCTCTTATGTAAAATTTGAATTTGTTTATTTTTTATGGAGAATGTACCATGAATACATTAACGCTTGAACAAAGAGAAGTATTTGATTCTGTATTGGCAGGAGATAATGTATTCTGTAGCGGTATTGCAGGATGTGGTAAATCATATCTGATTCAAGTGATTTATGATGAGATTCCTAAGCGGAAAAGAGGTTCTTCGGGCCTTCCCTTTCGTATTCAGAAGACTGCACTTACAGGGTGTGCAGCGATTCTTCTTGGCCAGGGTTCAAAAACAATTCATTCATGGAGCGGTGTAGGAATTGCACGAGACTCTGTTGAGGAGCTAGCTAAGAGGATTAAAAAGAATACAAAGGCAAAGAATAATTGGCTATGTACAGACTTGCTCATTATTGATGAGATTTCAATGATGACATGCGAACTTCTTGAGAAGCTAGATAAGGTGGGGCAGATTATTCGGAGCAGCAGAAAGCCATTTGGTGGTATTCAGCTACTCCTTGTTGGTGATTTCTGTCAACTACCCCCTGTTGTAAAGGAGTATGGTGGTGCAGATAAACCAGTATTTGCATTTGAATCGCCTCAATGGAGTACTATTGTTAATCGCGTGTATCATTTGCAGAGTATTCAGCGGCAACAGGATGAGGATTTTCAGAGAGTGTTGGTGGAAGCAAGAAATGGTTCTCTCTCTGCAGAATCTATTGCAATTCTAAAGAAGCGACAGGGACTTTCATGGCGTAAAATGAAGATTAAGCCCACTCTCCTATTTCCTAGAAAAGCTGATGTAGATTATGTAAATGAATCAAATCTCGGTGTTCTAAAAGATGATAAGCGGAAATTTATTGCGAGCGTAGATGTTCCTCCAGGATTTAATACGAAAGATCCCTGGTTTATTAAGGCAATTGAAACAATGGATGCTGATGCGAATTATTCTACTGAGCTGATTCTATGTCTGAAAGCACAGGTAATGTTGATTCATAATCTAAATACTGAGGCTGGTCTGGTAAATGGAAGTCGTGGAGTAGTTGTTGGATTTGAGCAAGGTGGTGCAGGTAATCCCATTGTGGAATTTATGAACGGGTGTAAAATGCCAATTGCACCGCATCAGTGGGAAGTTGAAGGCTACAAGGATGTATACCGAAAGCAGATTCCATTGCGGTTGGCATGGGCTATTACTATTCACAAAGCACAAGGTGCAACCCTTGATTGTGCATTGATTGATATTGGAACAAATACATTTGAATTTGGCCAGGCATATGTTGCTCTTTCTCGTGTTCGTTCACTGGAGTCTCTCTATATCCATGACTTTGCAGATGACTCTATTCGGTGTCATCCAAAGGTGAAGAAATTCTATGCAAAATTTCAACCATCGCTCTATAATATTATGAGCCAACAGGGAGGGGGGAAGATTATTGAGGAATCTGATGAAGAGTTAGATGTTATGGGGCAGGAAATGGAGGAGAAGGAAGATCTCTCAACCAACTGGCTCTATGCAGATTTAACAGATGATTGGAAAGATGTACTTAAGGAAAAAGAGGGGATTCTTGGATCACTATCTGATATGCTAAATGGAAAGGAATATCTTCCTCATCGCGAGGATATTTGGAATGCATTACATCTTTGTAGGTTGAAGGATGTTCGTGTAGTTATCCTCGGCCAAGACCCATATCCTACTCCTGGAAATGCACATGGTCTGGCATTTAGTATTCGGCCTGATGTAAAGGTTCTTCCAGGTTCTCTGCGAAATATATATAAGGAATTAGAGGCAGATTTGGGTGTCCATGAACCTGAAAATGGTTCTCTAATTCCATGGGCAAAACAGGGCGTTCTTCTCCTAAACACTGTACTAACAGTTGAGCCAGGAAAACCACAGAGTCATGCTGGACAGGGATGGGAAGATATTACTGATACAATTATACAGGCAGTATACAAAAAGAACCCAAATGTTATCTTTGTATTCTGGGGAAAGTCTGCACAAGTAAAAAAGAAGTTGATTGCTGGATGTAAGAACATTATTGAAGCACCTCATCCTTCCCCTTTATCCGCGAGAACTGGCTTCTTTGGCTCGCGGCCATTTAGCAAGATTAATAAAATCCTTGGAGAGCTGGGTCAGCAGGAGATTAAGTGGTCTTAGATGGACGTTGAGATGGCTGTGGAATGAGGTCATGAAATGTTGTTTCCCAGCAGATATACGATATAGCAGATTCAATTGTATCATATGGAATATTACAGGCATACATAGATGATATCATAGCTTGCGTTATGATATGAGGAAATGCAATCTTCTTTTTAATCATATCAAGGTGGCGTCGCAGAGATGAATCCTGACTAATCGTATTATATTGTCGCTTTTTATTAAATCTAAAGAGAGATAGAACTACATTGTAGTGCATTTCTTCAAACATTTTATAGTTTGCATTCTTTTTTAAATAGGACATATGCTTTTTAATGTATTGTAGAAATACGTCGTTTTTTCCGAGAGTGATTTCTTTTAGCATTTTTTCAATCCAGAGAGTATTTCCTTTTGGCTCATTTACCACATAATTATGTGACATATAGTTGATCAGCCTTGTTTCAAACGAGTATCTGTATGATTTATAAATTGGTTCTTTTGAGAAGAGTGTATTTAGAAGTGGGACATCCCATGTATTAAATGTATCACTATTATATGAATATGTGCGAATACTATAACTCTTTGTTAGAATTGGAGTAGAGGAGGATAACTTAAGTTTGTATGTATTAGAGGATGTTTTATAGAATTTGAAGACTTTACTATTATATTTTAACGGGATTGATGGTCCAGATGTATTATATATTTTATTATATAACATAGACGAAAACTTGAGACAGAATTTCTTTGATGTTTCTGCTTTGTGTTTAAAGGATTTATTACTATATTTGATTTTTTTAATAAATGCTCTGAGAGTAAATGGATTAGACATACTTTATACTATGTGGATTTGTATTTAGACTCATTCAAATTTACCACCTACTGCATACATTTCTGGATTTTTATCTACAAGCCATATATTATATACCCTCATGCGTTTGAACAGTGTAGAATTTGTATAAATATGCACATAGTCTTCTGATAAAAGTGTCAGTGCTTGTTCTTTATTTATATACAGGATTTTAGGAGGAATATTATTAGTTATTGCATTAATGTACTCTGCTTTATTCATAAACCCAGGCTCATGTTCCATATCTTTAGTAATATATTCTGGTACATTAAGTATTGCAGGGGCAAGGGGCCTCATTATAAACCCGAGGAAATTTTCTTGAATCCAATTGGCATTGGAATTTATATAGTCAAGATCATTTGATTCAATATCAGGGTATACTTTTTGTTTAAATATTTGAGAAGTATCTTTATAATATATATTTTTTTGAATGGTTTGTTTTTTTAGCACAGATAGCTTACTAAGAAATTCTTCTAAATCACCTTGAGAAACCATAAGCTTATCATAATTTATAATTATAACATTATTACGTTTATTAAAATGTTCAATATATTGTTTGAATTTTTCATTGCGATTTGCAATAATATTTGCCTGGTCCTCTAGAATTTTGGAAGTATTCATAATTTCCTCCTTTTCTTCTTCTGGGCGAAATAACCATTCTTCCAAATAAGTTGTTTCTATTCGATCATATGATTTAAATGGCTCTCTAATTATATCTGAAAATTCCATATTATAGAGCTGTGGAAGATTCCATGGAGTTTGCATAAATGATCTTAGATAATTATATATATTACGTACTACAATTACAACTAATGTTGTATCTTTTGGACTAAATCTGTCAAAAAAATCATGTTTCCATCCAATATCAATCCACTCAAGAGTTGTATTATCTTTAAAGAGTTTATCTAAATAATTTGTTCCACTACAACGTTCCCCAACAACAGTAAAATGAGTAAATTTTTGTTGGAATAGCGACTGCTTATATAAGGTTGATTCAATAGGCATTAATATATTAACATAAATTTGATTCGGGTGCTTTAAGTTCACTGAGGGTAATTCCCAGGGGCATTTTTCTCCGGTTTTAATATTGTGATATGTCTTGCACCTCCTCCGAAATGTCACATTCTATTACAACTTCTCGTTCTTCTTACACAAGTCCTATGAAGCGTGCCAGGAAGGGAGTAACCGAAGTTCCAGAGTTGTCGCTTGATGCATATGACACATTTACTGAGCCGATTCTACAGGAGAATCCTCATCGTTTTACCCTGTTTCCTGTTCAAAAGCCAAAACTCTTCCAGAAATATAAGAATCATTTGGCCGTCTTCTGGACTGTGGAAGAGGTTGATTTGAGTAAGGATTTGAAGGACTGGGCAAAGCTAAACGAGAATGAGCGTTATTTCATTAAAAATATCTTGGGATTCTTCGCTGGCTCGGATGGGATTGTTCAAGAGAATTTGGCGACACGTTTTATGAAGGAAGTGCAGCTTCCTGAGGCACGGGCATATTATGCTGTGCAGAATATGATTGAGAGTATTCATTCAGAAATGTACTCATTGCTTATCGATACGTATATTGATGATAAGAAGGAGAAGCTAGATACATTTAGGGCTATCCAGACAATTCCTTGCGTGCGGAAGAAGGCTGAGTGGGCTCAGAAGTGGATTGAGAGCAGGGATGAGAGTTTTGCAACACGCCTCATTGCATTTGCTGTTGTAGAGGGGATTTTCTTCAGTGGTTCGTTCTGTGCAATTTACTGGCTGAAGGAGCGTGGTCTAATGCCTGGCCTCACTGTTTCAAATGAATTTATTAGTCGCGATGAGGGGTTGCACTGCGAGTTTGCATGTGCATTGTATGAAGAGATTGAACGGAAGGTTTCTAAAGAGAAGGTTCACCAGATTATTCGCGAGGCAGTTGAGATTGAGAAAGAGTTTATCACTGAGTCTCTGCCTTGCAATCTTATTGGCATGAATTCTGAGCTTATGAGTCAGTATATTGAGTTTGTAAGTGACCGCCTTTCTACACAGCTTGGATACGGCAAGGTATTCTCTGCAACAAATCCATTTGACTTCATGGAGCGTATTTCACTGGAGGGTAAGGATAACTTCTTTGAGAAGCGTGTTACAAATTATGCAAAGTCTGGAGTTGGTCAGAAGAAAGAGGATATGACATTTAGCTTGAATGAGGATTTCTAAGGTGGGGAGGATTAGAATAAAAATATAGTAAATTATAATACAATAAAAAGATGAATTTATATTTTTATTGTATTAAGTGAAGAGACTAGGTTACTTTATTCCTATGCTGCTAAACATATCTGATAAATCCTGTTCTTGATTATATTCAAATACTGAATGCAATACAAGGCGACATGCTGTCAAATATGTATCAATGGAGAATTCACGAAACATGTCATATTGGCGAATTAAGGGAAGAAGGAATGGAATTGCGTCTTTCTTGCAGGCAGTATTGTAAATCACATGGGCATATGCCTGAACATAGATAATATGCTGGTCATAGAAATTCGGATGTACTTCTATCTTCTTTTCTAAGAATTCAATTGTATCAAGTAGTCGCTTATAGTTTCTCTCTGGACTATTGAGTTCGTGCATATGATGTACAGGAAAGGCAATTTCACTTGCATCATAAATTTCATCCGCATACTCATTCACATCATCATCCTCTTCATAGTCAATATCATTCATTTGATTAATACCACGATAATCTTCATCACACATCATTCTCGGATAGGTTGGTAATGAATAGATTAGATGGTGGCAAATTTCAAATTTTTTAAAGAGTAGTATGAATAATTACTGGACAGTGATCAGAACCATGGTAATCTGTGAGACAGTCTGCTTGTTGAATTGTGGCTTTAAGTTCATCTGACACGAGGAAATAATCAATCCGCCATCCTGCATTCCGTTTCCTTGCACCACCCATATTAGACCAATATGAATATTTAATGGTTGATGGATTTTCGGTGCGGAATGTATCTGTGAGTCCAGCATATGTTAGAAGTTTCTTGAAGGAAGAGCGTTCCTGATCAGAATATCCTGCTGAGTACTTATTTGCAGCTGGATTATGAATATCAATTGGCTCATTTGCACAGTTCAAGTCACCACAGACAATTGTTGGCTTTGGCACATAGGATGGAAGGCTAATATGTTGAGGCGTCTTTCCTTGAAGAAGCTGAATATATGCCAGAAATGCATCATCCCAGATGAGTCGTTCATCTAGACGGGCGAGTTTGTCTTTTGAATTTGGTGTATATACCGTAACGAGATAGAAAGTGGGATATTCTGCAGTTAAGATACGACCCTCTTTCATAAAATCATAGACTTCATATTCGCTGAAATACTCTGAGAAGAGTGAGAAATCCTTATGAACTGCTAGGGGCTTCTGCTTTGACAGAATTGCTACACCACTATAACCTTTCTTAGATGTGGCTGTATTTGTATAGATATATGGAAATAGATTTTTATATCCAAGGAGATCTTCGTGTGATTGTGTCTTAATTTCCTGAAGACAGAGAATATCTGCATTTTGTTCAGTTGTGAGAGTAGTTAGAAGGTTTTTTGTGAAGGGTGTACCCTTTTCGCCCGTTTTTGATTTCTCAGATACAGAGCGGATTCCATTTACGTTGAAACTAATTATACGCATTTTGATGAATGTGATGGTGATAATACGATGGTCAATTTTATATGGGACGAGCTTAAATATGTACGAATTAGTACTTGATAGGAATTATGAATAGAACATTGCTTGAGGCCGATCACGAACTTTATAGCTATATTATGGCTGAAAAGGAAAGGCAACGTGGTTCACTTGAGCTGATTGCATCTGAGAATTTTACGTCTGGTGCTGTCCTTGAGTGCCTTGGTTCATGCTTGACAAATAAGTATGCAGAGGGACTTCCTGGTAAACGCTATTATGGAGGATCTGAGGTTGTTGATAAGATTGAGAGCATGTGTATTCAAAGAGCATTAGATGCATTCAAGTTGAATTCCGATGAATGGGCTGTAAATGTACAACCATATTCTGGAAGTCCTGCAAATTTAGCTGTGTATTTCGGGTTGCTGCAGCCACATGACCGTATTATGGGATTGGATTTGCCATCTGGGGGTCATCTAACTCATGGCTTTTACACTGCGAAGAAGAAGGTTTCTGCTACATCTGTTTATTATGAATCCGTTCCCTATCAAGTTGGTGAAGACGGGCGAATTGATTATGATGGACTTGAGAAAATGGCTGCAATTGTAAAGCCAAAACTGATTATATGTGGTTATAGTGCATATCCATATGATCTAGATTATGAACGATTCAGACGGATAGCAGACTCTGTTGGAGCATATCTTATGTGTGATATGGCACATTTTAGCGGATTTGTAGTGACTGGGCTGCTGAAGAATCCATTTAAGTGGTGTGATATTGTAACTAGCACAACACATAAGACATTGCGTGGGCCTCGTTCAGGAATGATTTTCTGTAAGAAGGGGCTAGAGCAGCGTATAAATGAGGCTGTGTTTCCTGGTTTACAGGGAGGACCGCATCTTCATCAGATTGCTGGACTTGCAACACAGCTCCTGGAAGTGCAGAGTGAAGAATTTTACAGATATATGTGCCAGGTTCGTGCAAATGCATCACAGCTTGCTTCCGAGCTGATGAAACTGGGTCGCTGTGTTGTTGGAGGAGGTACGGAGAATCATATTCTACTGTTGAATGTTAAAGAGGAAGGGTTAAATGGATGGAAAGCAGAGAAGGCATTGGAGATTGCAAATGTGTCTGTAAATAAGAATACACTATATGGGGATAAATCTGCATTGAATCCTTCTGGTATTCGTATTGGAACACCGTGTGTTACTACTCGTGGTATGAAGAGAGAGGATATGGTATGGGTTGCCGAGGTAATTGACAGAGTACTGCGTATTGCTGTACGGTATGCAGGATTGGAAAAGGATGCATATACTAATGCACTAGAGGGATGTCCAGAATTACTTGCAATTCGCATTGAGGTCATTTCCAAGATGAAGGAGTTGCCATTTTATGATTGAGTATTATAGAGAAGAAATGAAAATGTCATGGATTCTGGCTGGTGTTGTTTTACTCTTAGTTGCATATATTGTTGCAATGAAGAGTCGTGTTACACGTGTCGCGGACAAGGAGGTTGTATATGTTGAGAGAGAGCAACCTGTCACTGAGGTTATAATTCCTGAATACGTAGATGATACTGTGTATTATTATCCCAATTGGGATTGGTGGCCATGGTATGGATGGGGTTGGGGCGGTGGTGGCGATGTAAATGTGTACAATCGTTACGGTTGGGGTGGTGGGCGTAGATGGGGCCCTCATGGTGGAAGAGATGGGTGGGGTGGACGCGGTGGAATGAGAGGTGGCATGGGTGGTGGAATGAGAGGTGGCATGGGTGGTGGAATGAGAGGAGGTGTTGGGGGTGCAAGGGGAAGAGGAGGTGGTGGAGGTAGAGGTGGTCGTTAATTTCTGAGCAGTTTATAGAATGTGGGCATATTTGATAATAGCTTTATTTATTTTGATAATAGTATATTATCAAAAGATGTGTGAGGGATTTACACCTAGTGCATCTATTAAACAATATATAGTATCACCAGTAATTGATACTACACAAGGATATGTATTATGTCCAAATGGAGAAAAATCATTTGGGTTTGTATGTTGTCCAGATGGCTCGCCATCTATGGGGCTACCGTGTGAGCCTACATACAGGAAATAAGCCATTCTAGACCAATATCTAGAAGCTGTTCTCTACAATATGACGTATTTATGAGGGGTTTTATAACATATATTATTTTTTGAATGGCTTGCTTAGTAAGACCGATTGCAGAATATGCTTCTTTAAAACGAGATGAGATTGCACCTGATTGTACTAGCCATACACATGATAATCCATATACAATATCTTCATGGCTGAGTTGGGTGATATCTTCATCACAGAGATTTGTGAGCTTGGCTTCTATCCATGATTTGTTCCAGCCAAGCTGGATGAATGTAGTGATAAGTTGTTTTACGCGATCTCTTTTTAGTCCTTCATCAAGTGGTATATATAGTTTGCGATTGAGATCTATATATTTAATATATGATTTTCCTTTTGATAAATTGAAATATCGTATATCTGATTCTTGCATCTATCTATATATAATTATTATAGCTTTATATCTACGGTTAGTTTTAATTATCTTTAAAATATAGAATGTCAAATCGTAATTTTGATTGTCGTATTGCCACGCAACGTCGTGCAGATAGAGTTATTGCACAGAACATATACTCTTACCAACAGAATGGATTGTCCCCTATAAGTAATCCGCTAACAAGTAATGCTTCTCCTCAGAGAGTTGGTCAATACAGTGCTGGTATTCAGACTACATTTTATAAGGGGCTAATTGGTGGAAGATATATGGGGAGCATAGGTGGAACTGCGAATTATATCCTTTCTACGGAGGAATTGGATGCTGTGACTGAGGCAATATCATCAATACCTGCTGGTAATAATTCTACTATTTCTATTGTAGCCCCTTCACATCCAACGAATTTAAGTGTAGAAGCTGGGTATGAATCTGCAACTGTTGTATTTACTGAAGGATTTAATGGGAATAGCCCTATTATAAATTATCAATATACCATTGATGGAGGAATAACATTTCAGCTATTTGATCCTCCTCAGGTATCTAGTCCTGTTACCATAACTGGATTAACAAATGGTACTACTAATTATAGTATTGCTTTAAAGGCTGTTAATAGTGTTGGTGTCAGTGATAATTCAGAATATGTATCAACAAGCCCTATAACTGTACCTTCTGTACCTACTGATTTAAGTGTTACACCTGGGAATGGTCAAGTAGTTGTTTCATTTACTGAAGGATTTGATGGAAATAGCCCTATTACCAATTATCAGTATAGCACCGATAATGGTAATACTTTCACTGCATTTAATCCAACTAATATTATAAGTCCAGTTACTATAACTGGACTAACAAATGGTACTACATATCAGATTCAATTGAAGGCTATGAATGCATTTGGCACTAGTTCTGCTTCTTCTACTGTAATAGTTAGACCATCTACTATACCCTCTCCTCCTACTGGTCTAATAGCTACGCCTGGGAATGGTCAAGTGACTATTTCATTTA
>JACCDO010916819.1_pt1 | contig 111646 bp, 145 predicted proteins | sample 7446101 | NCBI WGS metagenome assembly JACCDO01 (sample SAMN15323440, study PRJNA562643) | freshwater metagenome | isolation source: river surface water | place: USA:Blue River Watershed | collected 2017-08-16
CTTCGTCATCAATTGCTGCTGGCACAACCATTGTTGCGGTTGGAAACATCACTGGCGGAAACATCAACACCGCCGGATTGGTTTCAGCAACTGGTGCAATCACTGGTGCTGCAATTTCAGGCACAACTATTTCAGGATCTGGCAACGTTACTGGCGCCAACGTTAATACTGGCGGTTTAATTTCGGCTACAGGTGCTATTACTGGTGCTGCTATTTCCGGAACAACTATTTCAGGTTCGGGCAACGTTACTGGTGCTAACATCAATACTGGCGGCCTAGTAAGTGCTACCGGTAACATAATCGGTGGAAATATTTCCACAGCTGGACTGATCACTGCAACTGGGTCAATTCAAGCCACTGGTAATACCAATGGTGGTAACTTAAATGCTACTTCTGCTGTAACTGCTGGAACTACTGTTAGTGCAGCTGGCAACATCACTGGCGGCAACTTAATTACTACAGGTTTAGTATCATCAGGCAGCACAGTCAGTGCTACTGGTAACATCACTGGTGGCAATATCAACACTGCTGGTTTAGTATCAGCAACTGGCAACATAATTTCTACAGCCAATGTCACCGGTGGCAATGTCATTGCTACATCAACAGTGATTGGTGCAATAATCAGCAGCTCAGGCAATATAACTGCTACTGGTAATATCACTGCTGGTAATTTATTGGCTACTGGTTTGAGTCTAAGTGGCAACGTAATAAGTGCAATTTCTACAACAGCTAACGTTAGTGCAGGAAATGTAATTACCACAGGAATAGTAAGTGCTGCAGGACAGATCACTGGAAGCCAATTCAATGGGTCAGGTGCTGGACTTACAAGTATCGCAGGTGCCAACGTCACTGGTACAGTGGCCAATGCTACCTATGCTACCACAGCTGGTACTGCAACCAGTGCTACAACAGCCGGTACTGTTACCACAGCAGCACAGCCAAATATTACTTCAGTTGGCAATTTAAGCGATGCAAACATCGGAACTGCTAACATTACCAATGGAACAGCAGCAACATCAACTGCAACTGGTGCATTGAGAATAACCGGCGGCGCAGGTATCACCGGTAATGTGTATGCTGGTGCATTTTATGGTGCAGCAACTGGACTTACATCAATTCCTGGCGCCAACGTTACCGGCACAGTGGCCAATGCCACTTATGCTACATCAGCAGGATCTGCTACCACTGCTACTACTGCTACATCGGCCACTACTGCTACATCAGCAACCACAGCCGGTACTGTTACCACAGCAGCACAACCAAATATTACTTCAGTTGGTAACTTAACTGGCGCCAATATTTCTACAGCTAATATCACTGGCGGAACAGCAGCAACATCAACTGCAACTGGTGCATTGAGAATAACTGGCGGCGCTGGTGTCACTGGTAACGTATATGCTGGTGCATTTTATGGTGCAGCAACTGGACTTACATCAATTCCAGGAGCCAATGTCACTGGTACTGTGGCCAATGCCACTTATGCTACATCAGCAGGATCTGCTACCACTGCTACATCAGCAACCAGTGCAACTTCGGCTACTACAGCAGGCACTGTAACAACCAATGCACAACCCAACATTACTTCAGTTGGTACTTTAAATTCGTTGGCTGTCACTGCCAACATTACCGGTGGTAACTTATTAACTGGCGGTTTGATAAGTGCTGCAGGACAGATTACCGGAAGCCAATTCAACGGATCGGGTGCCGGACTTACGTCAATTCCTGGAGCCAATGTCACTGGTACAGTGGCCAATGCCACTTATGCTACATCAGCAGGATCTGCTACCACTGCTACATCAGCAACCACAGCCGGTACTGTGACCACAGCAGCACAGCCAAATATTACTTCAGTTGGTACACTATCGAGCCTGGCAGTAACTGGTAATACCAGTTCGGGTAACTTTATTGGTATTCTAAACGGTGATGGGGCCAACGTTACATCTATTAGTGCTACTAATATTTCTAGCGGTACACTAGCACAAGCCAGACTAGCTAATTCTAGTGTAACTGTTAATGGTACTGCAATTTCTTTAGGTGGCTCAGGAACAGTAACTTCAAACACACCTAACTCGTTGACTTTCAATAACGGTGGTGCAGGTGGCGCATCAGGTTCTACATTCAACGGTAGTGGCGCTCTCACAGTGAGTTACAACACTGTAGGTGCACCAAGTACTACAGGTACCAATGCATCTGGCACTTGGTCAATCAACGTCACTGGTTCAGCAGGATCTGCTTCGACTGCTACTTCAGCAACCACAGCCGGTACTGTCACCACAGCAGCACAACCAAATATTACTTCAGTTGGAACGCTGAGCTCTTTGGCAGTTACAGGCAATATTACAGCAGGCAACGTCAGTGCTACACTGTTTACTGGTACTGCAACACAAGCTCGTTATGCTGACTTAGCAGAAAATTATTCAGCAGATGCCGAATACTCACCAGGCACTGTTTTGGTGTTTGGTGGCAAAAAAGAAGTTACACTGGCAACCAACCAAGCTGACACTAGAATAGCTGGTGTGGTGTCTACAGATCCTGCACACTTGATGAATTCAGCAATACTTTGTGAATTCCCGGCAGCAATTGCTTTGACAGGTCGTGTCCCTACAAAAGTAGTAGGAGCGGTGCAAAAAGGCGATATGATGGTATCTGCTGGTAATGGAAGAGCCATGGCCTGTTCCACCCCTGCAATAGGTACAGTGATCGGTAAAGCATTAGAAGACTTTGTAGGTGTCGAAGGCACAATTGAAGTTGTTGTAGGAAGATTATAATGTATATAGGTAACAGTCCACAAATTGGTCAGTATAGAAAAATGGATAGTTTGAGCTTTGACGGCTCTACCACAAGTTTTCCTATAACAGTAGGAGGCACTGCATTTGCCCCGCCTACTGCTTATGCAATGATGGTTGTACTTAATAACGAAGTGCAAAATCCTGGAGTTGATTTTTCAATTTCAAGTGCAACTATTAGTTTTACAACACCACCAGCGGCCTTGACGCCGTTTTTTGCTATCATCATGGGCGACACATTGTACACTGGCACACCCAGTGATGCCACTGTTACTAACAGCAAAATTGCAACTGGTGCAGTCAGTTACGATAAATTTAGTACAACCACGCAGGCAAGATTAACTGCGAATCAAATAATTTTTGGAGTTTAAAAGATGGCACGTCAACGAATTAATCAATACGTTTTTACACCAGGTACCTCAGGACTAGGTACTATCAAGGTGCAAGGACGTATTAACCTAGAAGAATTTTTAGCCATCTACAACACCACCGACGGCATTTGCATTTACAATTTCGGTGATCCAACTTTGGGTGGCACAGTGACTTGGGCAGCAGGTACCACTGCTGATTTCCCAGCTGCATATGCAGGAGTTACTACACTGACACTAGACACCGACACCAGTGCAATGAGTTCTAGCGATAAACTTGCTCTCTGGGTTGAAGATCAGGATTTAACCATACAGCCATGGTCCTTTGGTATGGACGCTATTGGTCGAGAACGTGTGTCAAATCCACAAGCATTGATTGATGCTGACTTTGAATATGGTTTGCAAAATACCAAATGGCAAAACGTCAGTGTCAACAACAATATTCCGGGTTTTTATGAAGACTTTGGTGCTGACTTGTCTTTTCAAACTGACGGTTATGTTGCATTGTTAGCAGGCGATGATACATTGACCAGCAACGTTGATACATCTGTGCGTTTGAGTAACCCTGGATCTCCGACTTGGGTAACAGATGATTATGCATTGATCATCAGCCAAACTCAGGGTAACACCACACCTTTTACTACAACCTATACCACAGCCAATGTCAACAGTTCTGCTGAACGTACATTTACTGTAGCATCAACTACTAACTTTGCCGAAGACGACAATATTTTGATTATTAATCGTCCTACCTCTGGCGGAACAACAATTTCTACAACTATTAGCAGCACAGCAACTACTACTGTGGTGGTTGCAAATGCTTCTTCAGCAGGTATTGTCGATGGTTCGTATATTATTGTAGCAACCAATACTGCCAACGTTTACGAAGTAATGGCAGTTACAGCGGTCAGCACTAATACATTGACTGTTATACGTCAAAGCAATGGTACCAATCCTAGTGGAACAAACATTAACTCAGGCAATGCAGTGTATGTTGTAGCAGATCTAGAAGTTGCGCAAGTTGACGAAATTGCCAGCGCCACACAACTACAATTGACTCGCGGCTGGTACAATATTCCTCCAGTTACAAATTTCTACATAGGGTCTATTATTCAGAAATTGTCTGCCAACGTTGAACTGGTAAAACACAGCTCTGTCAGCACAGCCGTCAATGGTTTACAAACTATTGCTCGCGGACAATTTAGCACTACTCCGTTGACTTTGGCCGGTGTAGGATCTCCAATGATTCGAATGACTGGTGTATTTGAAGCATCGGGCAATGCAAACATTCCTACTATTGCTGTTAACGCACCAGACAACGGTCTTGCTGCCAACGAGTATGTCAGCACTCTTAACATGAGTAACAGCAATGCTGAAGGAGTTGACATTACTAGCCTTGCTGAAACCAACAATTTTGCTTACTACCCACGTCGCGGCACTGGACTGGCAGTGGGCTACCCGTTGAATCAAACAGATACTGCAATTCGTCAAGCATATCCATACACTGGTGCAGATCTTGATGTAGTGTCTATTGTCAGCGATGCAGGCACACCTAGCACAATCACAGTGACAACCACCTATGCTCATGGTTTGGTTCCAGGAACTCCAATTATTGTGAACCTAACAGCAGGTACCAACACAGCCTACGGTGAAGGTAGTTTTATTATTATCAGCGTGCCTAGCACAACAACATTTACATACACTGCTAAATCTGGTGCAGCAGTGTCAGGAAGTTTGTCTGGCATCATCAACGTTCGCAGCAACGCAACATTTGTGCCTCGTCCGTTTGACGGAGGCGTTATTTTAGGACCAGGCACACCTACTCGTGGGGCCAGTGCTATACGACAAACCAAGAAATATTTCCGTTATCAATCAGGTAAAGGCATACTGTTTACATCAGGTACCATGCTTAAACCTACGTTTGATATTGCTTCTTTAAGCGCCAGTGGCACAGTGGCTGGTAGTACTATTACTGTTACCACAGACGTTGAGCATGGCTTAAATGCTGGTGCTATTGTTGCCATACAAGGAGTAGACACATCAGGGTACACAGCCACCGGCTATGTTGTTACTGGGATTACCAGTGATGTAAGTTTTACTGTTGAAGCACAGACTACATTGGGCAGCACCAATCCTGACCTTGCTCCTCAACCACGAATTAACGTATCTGGATGGCACGGAGCCAGTGTTCGTGCAGGTATTTTTGACGATCAGAACGGTATGTTTTGGGAGTGCGATGGCCAAAGTGTCAACGTAGTACAACGTTCAAGTACTTTCCAAGTTGCCGGTTTGGTATCTGTAGGCGTTGGATCTAACCTAGTGACCGGTGATGGTGTGTGCCGCTTCCAAGAACAGCTCAACAACGGTGATGTTGTTGTAATTCGAGGAATGACGCATACTGTTACAAGTATTCTTGATGAACAAAGAATGACTGTAATTCCTACATTCCGTGGAGTGTCAAATCAAAATCGTGTAAAAATGTGTCTGCGCCAAGAAATTCGTGTACGACAAACAGACTTTAACATCGATCCATTGGATGGCACAGGCCCCAGCGGATTTACGCTTGATGCCAACAAGATGCAGATGTTGGGGGTAGAATATTCATGGTACGGTGCTGGTTATGTGCAGTGGATGATCCGAGGCCAGGATGGTAATTTTGTCATGGCACATCGTCGTCCAAACAACAACCAAAACAACGAAGCTTACATGCGTTCAGGAAACTTGCCTGCACGGTATGAAGCTGTTAATGAGACTCCTATCAGTGAACTCAACGGCGCAATTAATGCTAGCCAGACAACCATTACTTTGCTAGACTCTACATATTATCCTGCTGCTAGTGTAACTTATCCAGTTTATGTAATGATTGACAGTGAGATTATCAAGTATTCAGGTAAAAGCGGCAACGACCTCACAGGATGCACACGAGGAGCAACGTTTACTCAGTGGATCGAAGGCGCAAGTCGTAGTTTTACATCCAGTGCTGCTACCAGCCATGACAGTTCGACTGGTGTTATATTGATTTCAAACACCTGTACACCATTGGTTAACCACTGGGGTAGCTCAGTGATCATGGACGGTAGTTTTGACACTGACCAAGGTTATCAGTTTACGTTTAACAGAACCAACTACGGTTTACCAGCCACAGTTGGTACAAAACAAACTGCGTTCTGTATGCGACTTGCACCGAGTGTCAGCAATGGTATTATTGGTGACTTGGGGGAAAGAGACTTGATTAACCGTGCTCAATTGGCATTGAGCAACATGGTTATTAACATTACTGCAGGTCGATATCTTGTGGAAGGTATTTTAAACCCCAGCAACATTGACTCTGCTAATACAGTATGGTCAGGACTCAACAACGCCGGTGGCGGATACCAACCTAGCTTTACTGAATTTGCAGTAGCGCCTAAATACACCAACGATACTACAGGCGGTTTAACAGGATCGTTGTACGGCTCAACTGGCGGCTTTACCAAGAGCGGTACAAAGCCAACATTTGGAAGTCAAAGAACTTATGCTAACTTAACACCAACAGTTGTGTCGAGCTCGGGTGCTAATGCTAACCTCACAGTACAGTTAACGTCAACTGGCACGACCTATAACAACAACACTGTTCAAATCACAGTGCAGAACCCGGGATCAGGTTATGCTATTGGTGATACTTTGAAAATTACAGGTAACGTAATTGGTGGTTCTACTCCCACCAACGACCTGAACTTAATAGTGTCTGCTATTACCACAGAATTGTCAGGTGGAGAACGTTTGTTTGCTATTCCAATCTCTACAACTAACTCGGGCACACTAGACTTGAGCTCAGTTAAACAGATTGGTACTAGTGCAGTCCCAGGAACCGGAACCTACCCTAACGGCCCAGAAGTGTTGGCTGTGCAATTAACGGCACTGTCTACTGTTTCTAACCCTGTGGGAGAGATTCAGTTGAGTTTCAACGAAAGTCAAGCTTAATTGGTGTGTTCAGCAAGATAGCGCTCTACAGTGTCTATCTTGCCTTGTACTGCGTCAATGTTCACAGTAGACCAAAGACCAGGATGCATAGGTCGCGGCCAATTACCGCGATCGATCCATGCATATCCTAAGTGTTCGTGATTAAGTTGTGGACGAAACTCATCAGCAACAACACACACCCATGTGTTGTATTCAAATTGCCCATCACTGGATGTAAATTTTTCAAGCGGAACAAGATGTTTATATTCAGGAAAAAATCCCAATTCTTCAACACATTCGCGTTCCATTCCGCCTAGCAGTGTTTCTCCTGCTTCGACCTTACCGCCTGGCAAGCCCCAAGTACCTGGATGCTTGATGTCGTTGCGCAAAAGATATAGGTAGCGCCCAGTTTCGGCACTGCGAAACCAAACCCCTACGGCTCTTACAGAACCAGTCTCCATTTTCCCCCGGGGTATACGCCCTGATAACTTTTGATCCATTCTTGGCCTGTCCAGAAATATTGTGTACCTGTAGTTATGTTAGTTACGTATTGACTAGTAGTTTGTGACGTAGAATTAAACACCACACGCCAATAGCCAGAGGTGGTATATTCAATGATATCATTGGCCTGAGCAACCAATGGACGTCCGTTTTCTCCAGTCCACGCTGCTGCAGGACCAATGTTTTCTCCATTGCCTGTGGCTTCAGTCAACAAGTATCTTATACCAGCCAACGACGAATCTTCAGGCCGTGGACCACTGGCCTGTGGATTAATGATTGCATCAATAGGTGCCAAGCTATTTTGCGGCACAGTGTCAACGTCAACATCAAACAACAAAAATCTTTCGTCGTTTGGATCAATGGCAATAGTGCCAACTACTTCGGTCTCGTCGGGTTGCTCAAGTCGGATTTGACTTATTCCAGGACGTAATACACCATACATGTTGATCACAGATGACCATAAAAGATTACTGTCTGGTATAATCACAGTTTCTTGTAAGTTGTCGTTGCCTGGTTCCTGCGCAAGATATTGCTGCTGTAAACATTGTATTTTATTTCCAATTAACACAGTCGCGTAGTTATAAGGTGTAATAACTTGTCTGGTCCCCAGCAACAAATCGTTGTTTGTTATAGCGTTGACTAAATCGCCTTGAGCATCATACATGCTAGCAATAACACGTTCTACAACACCAAGTTTTTTAACTTTGGCTGGAGGACTGATCCATATAGGTAGATTGAACTTTAATGTTGCAATGTCAATGGGATTTTCAGTACCCATTGGTATGGTACGGCTTGACCAATTGACACTTTCTAATTCTACAACACTTAAACTGGTCCAATCAAGAAAGTTATCGGTGCTTTGAATTTCCAAGCTTGGGTTGAACAACGTTAAAATTTGTTCTAGAAGTTGTAACTTTTGATTTGTATTTGACGTCCAAACATCTAAACTTATGGTTAATGCGTAGGGAACAGGCATCAAACGTTCAATGGTAAACGCATTGCCTTGTGTAGTTTCATAGGTCTCAGTGTCAACGTCGTAGGTTCTTTGACGAACATTTACTTTACTTACAAAGTAAGGCTCTTGCATTCTGGGACGATCGTAGTTTAACGCTGTAATATAAAAAGTCATCAACGGCGTTGACGGCAGTGAATTTGCAGAGTTTTCTTGCAGTATAGTTTGTGCCTGCCGGCTAGCGTCTCCGTAGCGTATAGGGACTCTCAACAAAGCTGCTGCATCACTGTTTTCTTCTCGGCCATATTCAATTTGAAATCCTGAAAAGATTCTGGTAAATTGCAAAAGGAATCGACGTATTTGTTCGTCATAAAAATATTGCTGCATATATTAACCGCCGTTGTCGGCCCTGGGTTTAAGTAGTTCACTGAGACTTTGACGACTCGGGATAGCACCGCGATCGGTTGTTTGAACAGTGGCAGTGTTATTAACAAATCCGCTACGCAATGTTTCGTTGCTGGGCCCGTTGTTAAGGTCTGTGCGGACCTTGTCTTCGATTTTAATCCAACGTGCGCCGTCATAGCGGAACAGTCTATTTGGTCTATAATCTAATCGTAAACAATAGTCTCCAGCAACAGGATTAACAGGAAAACTCACACCTGGTGTGACTGGAAGTCCGTTTGGAGCAATACCATCACCGGTGAGATATCCAATAGTGTAACCGTCACTGTTTGGAGTAACGTTCATGCCACCTTGAGAACCGTCAACTGTGACTGTTTGGTCAGCAGTTAATCCGTCGGGGTTAGCAGGCTGACCATCTAGTGTTGGTACAATATAAAACTTGGTCGGATCGTATCCTGACAGCGGGACCTCAATGTCAGCTTGTGTGACTATAGCATCGTTGAGCTCGTAATCTTTTTGTCGTGTACCTTGTAGGTCGCTGATGGTTTGCGGAGTGTATTCTGTCCAATAATTGGTGTCGGTAATTTCTGTTCCTGCCGGTACGTTTTGCTGTGCTTGATAGTAAACATCGCCATAGTTAACAACAGTGCCACTGGGATAAAAGTTTCCGTTGTCCCATATATTTTCTTGTACCATTGGTTTATCGGTGATACTGTTGTATTCCTGTGCGTCAGTCAGTGGTGTAGCTTTGACTCGCCATAGGTGTGGTAACCATGTTTGGCTAAAGCCTTCACTAGCAAAAGCCGCGTCCTGAATAACATAGTATTTTGGCAGGGCTCTGGGCAGATTTGAATTCAACGGATGAAAGTCTCGCAAGTTTGGCAGTTCTAAAACATCTCCGGTCATTAGCTTTCTACCAAATGTATCAATCATATCGTTGTAATGAAACGTTATGAACAGTGTGTCGTTGTTTAAGAATAAGCCAAATTGTGTAAGGTCAAAATCTACGTCTTGTTGATTATATACTCCACGCATGACATAGATGTCAGGGGCATACACTCGATCACGGTTTTCAAGCAACAGCAGATCTTGAATGTTCAAGGGATTTAGCTCGTCGTACACTGGTTGTGTAGCATCGGCGTTGCCCGAAAACGCTGAATCCTCGCCACCTGTTTCGGGACCTAAATACTTGTGAACATAAATGTCAAGGCCGCCCACAGTGTACATTTCGTGGATTGTGCGATCCAAAAATTGATAATCTCTAGTGCGATTTGGGCGATATAAACTTAAACGTGGCATAGTCTAGTATTTATGGGCAGGTTGACCGAATATTTAAACCTTGCTATAATTTGGTATGAAAGTAGTTAAGTTAAACCGCAGATTTCGACAATTTAAGGAAGCCGGACACACCGTGGCTTTTAAGTTCCCACACGGACATACTCCAGATTCTATAGCAATCGAAAAAGTATGCCGGGACCGGCTAAAAGACAATGGCTGGAATCGCAATCACTCCTGGTACAGTTATTACGGAGATCGTCCCAGTCGCGACGCAGTTCGTCCTTACTGGATTACATTTCGTAACGAAGCAGATGCTACTTTAGTACTACTTTCTGCTGACTTGACCAAAAATTCGTGATTTGCTATAATTACAAAATCAACACAAGGAGCCACTGTGAAAATCTCCCTCAAACCTCTTAACCCACGTAGCCCAGATACAAAGTATGTAGGCGACGAACCTACGTGGAAAACGCAACCCACAGAAGAGCGTTTTACTGCTCTCACCCGTGCGTTTAATTGGTACAACTATTTCTACGGCAAGAAAGAAGCCAAAGAATTTGTTTGTATGTACTTGGATACACACAATCGTGTCAAGGAAGCAAAACAGATTCGTAGCCTAAGTGACAGTCAAGTGCGACTAACTACTGGCTGGCTGTCGCGAATGAGCTTGATGGGACTGCAACTTGATGAGCACGAGCAGATTAAGTTGGACAATATGATTGCAGAACTGCTGGCAATCAAGGACCAACCCAAAGAAGAAGTTGTAGTAGACGAAAACGCTCCTGCAAAACTTACCATCCAAGATCGCTTGCGTGAAAAAGTGGGCGAGTGCCTTGGTGAACTAGAAGGTTTGTTTGACGAGTTTATTACAGCAGGCGCCAAGCTCAATGCTGACTACAAGCCAGTGGTGCTGATGCGTTCAATGAATATTGCTCCGCAGATGGTGTCTGTTATTAAAGACAAGTGGGCTAAAAAACTCACAGAGTTTGAAACAGCAGTAGAAGGCAAGGATGCTGACGTTGCCAAAGCCTACGACTACATGACAAAAACACAGCTCAAAGCATGTGTTAAGTTTTGTGAGCTAGTGCTAAGTGACTGCGGCTCTTATGTTCAAATTAAAAAGGTTGAACGTAAGCCTCGCAAAGTCAAGCCTGTGAGTCCAGAGAAAAAGGCTGCTAAGTTCAAGATCTGTGCTGAAGTGCCAGAGTTCAAGCTCAAGTCACTGCCAGCGGCACAACTGGTAGACAAGTCAGAAGCATGGTTGTTTGATGCTAAAAAACGCAAGCTCATTCACATCGTAGCAGACGAATACGCTAAAGTGTTTACTGTTAAGAATAACAGCGTTATTGGATTTAGCACAGTAGAAACAGTGCAAAAAACACTGCGTAAACCAGCTGAACAGCTCAAAGCGATTCTTACCGCAGGCAAGCCGGCAGCTCGCAAAGCCTTTAAAGAAATTAAAGCAACTGAAACTGCATGGAACGGTCGCGGCAGTGAGAACCTTGTGGTGCTTAGGGTCTGGTAAATAAAGGGGACGGAGATCCCCATGGCCGAGCAACAGCAAGATACATTAACCACGCTTAAACAAAACCTCATTGAGTACGTTCAGCTTCAGCTGGGTGCTCAAATGATTGACCTTGAGTTAGACCCTGAGCACTACGAGTCTGCATATCAAAAAACCATTGGCACTTATCGTCAACGTGCAAACAATGCCTATGAGGAAAGTTACTTGTTTATGCGTCTGGTCAAAGACGAAAACGTATATCAACTTCCTCAAGAAGTAATCAGTGTTCGTCAGATTTTTCGTAGAACTTTTGGCGATGCCACAGGCCCTTACGCATCAAACTTTGATCCGTTTAGCCAGGCCAGTTTGAATGTTTATCTCATGAACTTCAACGTAGCAGGCGGCCTTGCTACCTACGATTTCTACAGTCAATATGTTGAACTAGCAGCTAGAATGTTTGGCGGTTACATGAATTACACATGGAATCCTGTGACCAAAAAATTACAGCTAATTCGAGACCCTAAAGGCACTGGTGAAGCTGTGCTGATTTGGACCTACAATCTCAAGCCTGAAATAAATCTGCTGAGTGACTTCCAAATACAACAGTGGATCAAAGATTACATGGTTGCTAACTGCAAAATGATGATCGGTGAAGCTCGTGAAAAGTTTGCCAGCATTGCTGGACCACAAGGTGGAACCAGTTTGAACGGTGCTGCCATGAAAAGCGAGGCCCAAGCAGCCATGGACAAACTGCTGGAAGATCTTAAAAACTACATTGATGGAAGTCAGCCACTGACCTGGGTTATTGGATAATGAAAAAAACTTTATTGGTTGGTTGTAGTTTTTTATCAAGATTAGAATATCGATTAACTGACGACGATTACCACATAAACGCAAAAAAATATAAGATATTGTCTTCCCCAGGATCAGGCAATCAAGCTCTGGCTGCTAGAACCATATATCAATTAAGCCACGGAGACTATGATCAAGTTGTTGTGATTTGGTCAGGGATTAATCGCCTTGATTTTCCCATCAGTCAAGAATTGCAAAAAACATACCCACCAAACGGTGAAGGATCTTGGGCTGCTAGTTGTTCAGTAGGCAGTATGGCCTGGTATCATTCAGGGGGCATTTGCGGATCAGGTACAGGTGAATCAGGCACTCCTGAACCTTTGCGACAATTTTTTAGAACACAATATCTTGGCACACAATCGGGTAGCAAATATCTAACTGAACTAACATTGCTGAGTATACTATCTACTCAGGCAGTTTTGGAGCGCATGCAGATGCCATATCAAATGGCGTTTATATACGATACACAACGTAGCATTCCTATAGAACAAGAGGAACACAGCCATGGTGTAATGGATACAAGTTCTCCATTGTATCCAATGATTGATTGGAAAAAATTTACTCGATTTGAGTCTCCGTATGAGTGGGCCAAACGTCTTAACCGTTTAGAGCAAGATAATTATCACCCAGATCGAAATGCCATGATAGATTGGTTTAAATTAGCCATGGACATTGACTTGCAAACGTAATTCTGCTACAATGCAGAATGGACTTAATGATCGATCTCGAAGGGCTTGCAACAGGCCCTGACACCACTATTCTAACTATAGCCGCGCAAGCGTTTGATCCTTTTGGCACAGGCTACTATGAGCAATGTTACTATACCAGAGTCACATTAGAAAGCCAAGAAAATCGCAAAATTGAACAAGGCACGATTGATTGGTGGGCAACCCAACCCGCTATTGTACGTGATGAAGCATTTGCAGAAGAAGGTCGTGTACCTCTAGATCAGGCATTAGATGAGCTAGGCAAACTGATTTGGCATAGCAAGCGTATTTGGGCACAAGGCCCGACATACGACATGAACATTTTAGAGCATGCCTACAAGAGCTACAATAAACCACTGCCTTGGCAATACTACATGGTACGTGACAGTCGTACAGTGTTTAGTCTATGGCCAGATCAGCCTTTGCCCCCTACCACTCACCATGCACTAGAAGACTGCCGTAGACAAATTGGTATGTTACAGAACACGCTCAGACACCTAAGGGTACAAGAATTAAAGTAAGTTAACATGACTCAAGTGGTTACGTTTGATTTTGGTGGAAAATTCGATCCTGCTGCATACAAAAATTTGTTACACAGCATTGACAATCTTGTTAAACACAGCAAAGATGTGTTGGTACTAGGGTGCCGAGAAGAAGATTGCAATCCGTGTGAGCACTATGATCGAACGCTTGAATTGCAAGAATACATACACAACCTAGGCTTGAAATTTTGTGTGTTCTTTAATCATTACACTCAGTACACACAAGAATACATGCCCGAGATAGATGTTAACTATCTTGATTTTATGTTGTTAAAAACAATATACAATGCTCCTGCACCAGTTTGCCCACAGGGCAATCGTATTTTGTTTTTGGTCGGAAAGCCAGATAAACTACACCGTGCGCCATTGTTATACAAGTTTTATGAAAGACACCAAATTAACCAACTCAGTTGGTCGTTGTTTGTTCCTGAACAATTACAAGAAAAAGTAAGAAAGTTTATGCCCTGGGCAACTGATCAGCAATGGAAAAACTTCTTGGAATTGCAAGGTAGCCCCGATGGCGTTGTCCCGGTACTGAGTGGAGACAGTATTCATATCAACAATTATTGTCACTATGATCCAAATATATTTGCCAAAACTAACGTGAGCTTGGTTAGTGAAAGCGTATTTGAACAAAACAATTCACCAGTTAGCAAAAGGGCCACAGAAAAAACTTACAAAGCAATTCATAATCGACACCCTTTTGTAATTGCTGGCCCGCCTGGCACACTAGCAAGATTACAGTCGCTGGGATATAGAACTTTTGAAAATTATGTCCCGCATTCAACTTATGATCAGGAGCTTGATGACCACAAAAGATTGGAAATGATCTACGAAAACATTTTATTTTTGCATAAGTTAGCCACAACAAATCCAGAAGTTCTTGCAGAAGATGTAGAACACAACTATACTGTTAACAAACAAAGATACCAACAAGAACTTGCTTGTGCTGCTGATGTGTTAGCAAAGTATGGATATTTTGGCCCAACTATTGACGTTTTTATGATGCACGATCAATTTGCTCCGGGTAATCTAACAGAAAAATTTATGAAACTTAAAAACACATAAGATATGACTAACAAAATGCCGTTACCTAAACTACTGATTATTGGCAACGCACGACACGGTAAAGACACTGTGTGTGACATCCTACGTGATGAATTTGGCTACAGTTTTCGATCTAGCTCGGATTTCTGCGCTGAACGTTTTATCTATGCTGCACTACAAAACAAGTATGGATATACTACCTACGAACAATGCTTTGAAGATCGACACAATCACAGAGCTGAATGGTACGATATGATTCACGCCTATTGTCGGGATGATTATGCTAGATTAGGGCGTGAAATTTTTGCTGAAAATGACATCTATTGCGGTTTGCGCAACAAAGCAGAGTTTCATGCTATGCGGAACACGGGTGTGTTTGATTATGCTATTTGGGTAGACCGCAGCGACCATTTGCCCCAAGAAGATCGCTCAAGTATGAGTCTGGAAATCTGGATGGCTGACTATGTAATTGACAACAATGGCACACTGTCTGATCTAAAGCGCAACACACGAGAACTGGTAAGCAATCTACTTACACGTCAGGCTCTAGATCGCCAGCTTTCCAAGTAACTTCGGTGCGCCTTACATCAACTGCGCAGTTGAGACAGATAGTGCGCAAGTTTCTTAGCTCACAATGATTTAGGTCTCCGTCAATGTGATATACAATTAGTTGGTCACGATGTTTTGCTTTAAACCCACAGCGATCGCATGTGGGTTTTTTCTTGTACCCTGATAACTGCCACCTTGGTACAGGCGGTTTTATTTTTTTATTTTTCTTTGTGCAAGTTTCACAGCGACTGCGATAGTACGTCTTGCCATCTCTGTGACAATTTACTGCTCTAGGTCTCTGGTTACATGCTGGGCATATGGGTCTCATACTGATATTTACCAAACGAACCTTACTGTAAGGGCACCGTAACGGCATGATTTTGGCCATAAACTATAAATATTAGTAACTTGAAAAGGAACCCACTATGGCTCTAGTATCACCTGGCGTAGAAGTAACCGTAATTGACGAAAGTCAATATATCCCAAGTGCTGTTAACTCAGTACCTTATTTCTTGGTTGCAACCGCCCAAAACAAAGTCTCCGCTGATGGCGTAACAGTCGCTGCTGGAACATTGGCTGCAAATGCCAATAAAACATATCTTATCACTAGCCAAAGAGATTTGGCTGCTACCTTTGGTGTACCATTCTTTTATAATACTACCACAGGTACTCCTATCAATGGATATGAACTCAATGAATACGGATTACTAGCTGCTTACTCTGCACTAGGTGTTACAAACCGTGCTTATATACAACGTGTTGACATTGACCTGACTGAACTTACAGCTAGTTTGAGTCGTCCAGTTGGCGAACCAGCTGACGGCACATACTGGTTAGACTCATCTTCGACCACTTGGGGATTGACAGAATGGAATCAAACCACTGCAACATTTACTGCCAAGACCCCGATTGTGATCACTGATCCCAACGAAGTGGTTGACGCAGACAACGAAGACTTTACCCCGTTGTCATCAGTGGGTAGCATTGGCGATTATGCTATGGTTGCAATTGCTTCAATTGACAGAACTATTTTTGGCTATTACAAAAATTCCAGCAACGCCTGGGTCGCAATCGGTGGTGACGACTGGAAAACATCTTGGCCTACCTTGACTGGTACAGCATCACCTAGCTCACTGACTCAGGGTTATAATCTTTATATCAATGATACATTGGTAGCAGTGCCTGTTACTAACACAGTAGCTGGACTTGCAACAGCCATTAACTCAGCAACAATCAACGGTGTTACTGCTGCTGCGGTAAGCGGCAAGCTTGCACTGTACGCTGATTCAACAGCGACCAATGATGGTTCTACTGGTGACGGTGGAATTATTGCAATTGATCCAGGTCCTAACAACGGCGCAGCATTGTTAACTGCTCTTGGGATCACTGCTGGTCAATATTATGCACCTCACTACCAGCCAAGCTATAGCTATCAAGTACCTCGTTGGAGAACCACCGACACTGGTCCTCGTCCTACTGGTTCTGTGTGGCAGAACATAAGCCCAGCCAACAATGGTATGAGTGTAAAAATAAAACGCTACAGCGCCACATTGGCAGATTGGGTTTCTCAAACCAGTAATGTATACACTGGTGACGTTGCTGCTATATACGCACTCGACCCAAGCGGTGGTGGTAAAACAATTCCAGTTGGCACAACCTATGTCAACGTTGATCCGCACTTTTATGAAACAACACCTAATCAAACCTGTAACTTTGATGTATTAAGTCGATATGCATTAGGCGCAACAGTAATAACTGGAACAACAACCAATCCAGTGTTTGTTTCTGGAAATACATTTAGCATGTATGCCACAGTGCCAGGTCAAGCAACCCCAACCCCACCTGTGACTGTGACACTGGGCGGTACAACTGTGGCTGACTTCATATCGGCAGTAAGTGCTGCAGATATTCAGTATGTTTCAGCCAGCGTTAACTCAGCTGGAAACATTGTGTTTACACACAGTCAAGGCGGTAGTATTTTCCTTGAAAACGTCAGTGGAGCACCTTTGGCCACTGCCGGATTTACTTTGGCTACACCGCAAGTTCGTCAGTCAAGACTGGCAACAAACGGCTTGGTACTGTCTAATTTTGTGACCAATCCTGAGTTTGTATACACAACCAGTGACACAGCTCCAGACGTAGATCCAGCAGACGGACGTCTATGGTACTACAGTTCAGTCAGCGATGTTGACATCATGATTCAAGACGGCAACGGTTGGCAAGGTTATCAAAACGTAAGCAATGATGTTCGTGGTTTTGACTTAACTCAAACCAATGCCAGCGGTCCTATTATTGCTACCACAGCACCGACCACACAAAATGACGCCAGCGAAAGTCCGTTGGTGTACGGAGATCTTTGGATTGACTCTAGCGACTTAGAAAATTATCCTAAGATTTATCGTTGGCAACCAGTCAACGGAGAAGATCAATGGGTTGCAGTTGACACCACCGATCAAGTGACTGAAAATGGTGTGCTATTTGCTGATGCACGATGGGCTCCAAATGGCACAACTGATCCAGTAAGCGATCCGTTCCCGACTATTACAAGTTTGCTGACCAGCGACTACTTAGACTTAGACGCACCTAATCCAAACTTGTATCCACAAGGTATGTTGTTATGGAATACTCGACGCAGCGGCTACAATGTCAAGAGCTTCCAAGAGAACTATTTCAACGCAACCAGCTTCCCTGATGATGTTTTACCTAGTCAGAAAAACACATGGTTAACTGCCAGTGGCAACAAAAATGACGGTTCAATGTGGTCTGGTCGCCAAGCACAACGACAAATGATTGTGGCTGCAATGAAGTCAGGTATTGACACCAGTTTAACTGCACGTGAAGAGCAAACTGATTTCAACTTGCTTGCTACACCAGCATATCCTGAACTAACACCCAACATGATTGCACTCAGCAACGAGCGCAGTAATACGGTGTTTGTTGTAGCAGATACTCCAATGCGTTTGGATTCAAGTGGTACTAACTTGATTGCCTGGGCTACCAACAACAACGGACTTGGGTTGACAACTCAGGACGGACAGATTGCAACCAGCAATTATGCTGCTGCATTCTATCCAAGTTGCCAGACTACAGATTTGAGTGGTAACACTGTTGTTGCTCCTCCAAGTCACATGATGGTTCGTACTATCCTGCGCAGCGATGCTGTGAGCTATCCATGGTTGGCACCTGCTGGCACACGTCGTGGTGTTGTTGACAATGCTTTAGCAATTGGATACATCGATTCAGCAACTGGAGAGTTTGTACAGTTGAGCATGGGACAATCCATTCGCGACATCTTGTATGAGCGCAACATCAACCCAATTACCTTTATCCCAGGTGTTGGCATTACTAACTTTGGTAATAAGACCACAACTACAACAACCACTGCGTTGGATCGTATCAACGTTGCACGTTTGGTTGCATTCTTGCGTGGTCGTCTTGAGCAGATCGGTAAGCTGTATTTGTTCGAACCTAACGACGAAATTACTCGTGCAGAAATCACTAACACAATCAACAGCTTGATGATTGACTTGGTTGCCAAGCGAGGAATTTACGACTACTTGGTAGTTTGCGATACCAGCAACAACACACCAGCTCGAATTGATAGAAATGAGCTTTGGGTTGATATTGCCATCGAACCGGTGAAAGCAGTGGAATTTATCTACATTCCGTTGCGTATCAAGAACACTGGAGAGATCTCTGGAGCAGCAGCCTAATTAAAGGGGGTCTAAACAGACTCCCTTTATAGGTAAATAAACATATAGGAGAATTTTATGGCAAGTGCATCACTAAACAATATGAGCGTTCCACCAGCTGGTGCAGGTAGTAATCAGGGCTTGTTGATGCCCAAGCTCAAATATCGTTTTAGAGTATTTTTTGAAAACTTAGGGGTTTCTAAACCTACAACAGAACTTACAAAACAGGTAATGAGTTTTACTCGTCCTAATTTAACGTTTGAAGAAATTACCTTACCTATCTACAATTCAACATTGAAGTTAGCAGGTAAACACACATGGGCTGATTGCACATGTGAAGTTCGAGACGACGCATCTGGACAAGTTAGCCGTTTGATCGGCGAGCAAATGCAAAAGCAAATGGACTTTGTCGAAATGGCTTCTGCAGCATCTGGTGTAGATTACAAGTTTACGGCTCGTGTCGAAATACTCGATGGCGGTAACGGAGCAATAGCACCCACAGTTCTTGAGACTTGGGAGTTATATGGTTGTTACCTCAAAGGTGCTGACTATGGCGCCTTGAACTATGGCGAGAGTGCCCCAGTTACTGTAAGCATGACCATTGCTTATGACAATGCTAATCAGGTTGCTGGCTCAGTGGCCAAAGGTGGCGTTGGTATTGGCAGAGTTCTTGGACAAACTGTTGCTGGAACTGTTTCCGCAGCTGGAACAACACCTACTTCGACCACAGCTGGTTAAAGGTTAAAAAATGGCAGATTTCGGCCAAGACTTTTTAAAAGGGTTTTTTGGCGAAGGACAAGGCTTGCGTGATTATACTCACGCAAGCCGAACCTTTACTACCAACGCCTACGAATTAAAACCGCGATACAAATTTCTCTTTCATGTGAGTTTTAGTATTAACACTGGGGAAATTCCTTATTTGCGCGGAGTGTTTGGCAGCAGTGATGTCTCAGAACTAAGTTTGCTGGTCAAAACAGTTGACCTACCCAAGTACAGTATTCAAACACAAACAATGAACCAGTACAATCGCAAGCGTATTGTACAAACAAAATTAGAATACCAGCCTATCACATTGACATTTCATGACGACGGTGGAGACAATGCTCGACGCTTGTGGTATTACTATTTCAGTTACTATTACAAAGATCCTACACAACAGTACCTGTCGCCAAATGTAACCAATGGCAGTTTAGGCGCCAGTGCAAACAGAGCTACAGGATTTGGTTACCCTCGCAATGATATCTACAGTGATACTCTACAAGTTAAAGATTGGGGTTATTCTGGAGAAACCTGGACTGATGGTACATCATCTTCGGGTGGTAAGCCAGCGTTCTTTAAAGACATAAGAATTTTTGGACTTGATCAACGCAAGTTTGCTGAATATGTATTAATCAATCCAGTTATTAAATCTTGGAATCACGACACCTACGATTACAGTCAAGGGTCAGGAATAATGCAGCACTCAATGACTCTTGAATACGAAACTGTGAAGTATTATGAAGGTGCAATGAGTGCAGGCGGCCGCGCTGATCAAAACGTTGTGGGCTTTGGTGGACCTGAACACTACGATACCACACGCAGTCCTATTGCACGTCCGGGAGCCAATGCAACAGTATTTGGACAGGGCGGTTTGTTGGATGCAGCAGAAGGCATCATCGGCGATTTGCAAAGCGGTACAGTTGGTGGATTAATCGGTGCGGCACAAAAAGCTGGAACAACCTATAACACACTCAAAGGTAAAAATCTTGCTAGTATTGCCAAGAGCGAAGCTGTTAGTTTGGGAACCAATGAATTAATTAAATCAATTCCCCCGGCTATTAAACCAGTGTTAAATAGTCCAACTGGAATTTATATTCCAACAGCAAAACCACCGGGACAATAATATGGCAACTGGATCAGTTAACAATACAAATTTTAACATTGATCAAACTGTTAGAGTTTTTGATCAATTCTACAGCTACGATGTAAACGTCCCAGCAGCAGAGTATGATGTAGTTCATAGTTATTTTTTAAACACTATGAAGAGTAAACAAGCAGCTGGAAACTTTACAGTTAGCTTGTTCAGGGTGGCCGAATCAACTGGCATTGAACCATTAGCATTGCTAAAACAATTTCAGGGTGTAAATGGTGTTAATTTAAATGCATCACTGGCTTACTATCTAAATCAGATTAGAAGTCTAGCTACATTGCTGGGAGTTGGTGTTTCGGTTGTACCCAATGCTTACGCTGCAAGAAATATCATTAAATGAGCAAATGGGCACAAGGGTTTTACACTATACAGAACCCTATCAAATATGTTGGAAACAAAACTCCTAGATATCGTTCGGGCTGGGAACTAAGCTTCATGCGATTTTGTGACACCAACGATAATGTGTTGCAGTGGGCATCAGAAGCCATACAAATTCCTTACCGTCACCCACTCACAGGCAAGCAAACTGTATATGTGCCTGATTTCTTAATCACCTACAAAACTCGCAACAATACCATGCGAGCAGAGCTCATTGAAATAAAACCCAAAAAGCAAAGTGTAATTGAATCAAAAATGAGCAGCAGAGATCGTGCTGTGGTTGCTATTAACTACGCTAAGTGGGACGCAGCAACCAAGTGGTGCGCCAAACAAGGTATACATTTTAGAGTCATTACCGAAAACGACATGTTTCGCAACGGGTCAAAATAAGCCACTAAATATGGTATGACCAAGAAACTTGAAGAGTTGTTTGACTTACCACCTACATCAGACGAAGTTGATGCTGCCTTACCCGATCTCCCTACCAATCGGGAAACACTAGCAGCATTAGATGCTACCATTGATAAAATTGATGATGCGCTGCCTGCTGTCAAAGGCCTCGAAAGCACCGATGCAGAAATGGACGAGCTTGCTAGTTTAGCAACCGGGAGCTACAAAGATCTTATGGATTTAGGCATGCAAGTTGATTCAAGATTTGCCAGCGAAATCTTTAGTGTGGCCAGCAACATGCTAGGACATGCTATTACTGCCAAGACAGCCAAGCTGGATAAAAAACTCAAAATGATCGATTTGCAAATGAAAAAAATGCGATTAGATCAGCAAGCTGCTGAGAAAGAAGGCGATACAGGCCCAGTGCAACAAGGCACAGGCGTTGTGCTAAGTCGTAACGATTTGCTGCAAAGAATTATTTCTGGCAACAAGCAAAACGACAAGAAAGAATAAATATAAGCATAGGATATCGAAATGAAAACATTCGCAAATTATCTCGCCGAAAGCCAAAGAACCTATGATTACCGCATCAAAATCTGCGGTAAAGTAGACACTGAAGCTGTTCGACAACTTAAACAAAAACTGGATCAATTCGATCCAGTTAACATGACAGATCTCAAGACTACACCTGTGCAAGCAATTCCTACTGACTTTCCTAATTTTAAGAATGATTCAGTTAGCATGTTTGATGTAAGCTTCCGCTATCCAGCTATCGAACCGCAGATCAAACAACTGGCACAGATATTAGGTATCGATCCCAATCGTGTGATTATGAACAGTCGTGATTACAATGAAACTATGACCACAGAGTACGCTAAGATCGCTGACGAAAACAAAGACCTGTTGGCTGACACAGACTACCCAGCAAACGACAAAGTACAAAAAGGTCTTAAAAGGGATTATGGTGTTGAGGCACACGATCATGTTGTGTTACAAAATCAATACCGTTCAGATTTCACCGTGGCTGGTGGTAAGACGCCCGCAGCCAAGACCACAAATGATTTGCCACAGGGCGTTAAGAGTCCTATAACAAATATCAAGCGTCCACCAAAGCCAGCCACTGGCGCCCAACCTCGAGGATAATTCAAATGACATTTTTTTACGACATCAACAAAAAACTCCAACAAGTTTTGGAAATGCCCAAAAGCGAGCACAAGCAACTAAATGAACGTGATATGAGCCGTGCTGCCAAAGGATATCAAAAATATGGCAAAGAAGGCATGGAGGCTTTGGCCAAAGCTGGTCGTGATGGCAAGGCTCTTGACCCGATCCGTAAGAAGTATGACAAATATGATGAGTCACTGGAAGAAATGTACGGCCCATATGATGATGACAAGGTTGATGCTATAAACGCTGCCAACCCGCCAAAGGCTCCATCGGGTCAGCCTAATCGTTTCACACCTACTCCGGCAGTACATAATACATACAACCGTAAGGCAGTATCATCTCATACATCAGGTAGCGATAGCGCAGCCTACGATTATCGAGGTATGGAAGAAGGTATGGTAGGCGACATGGCCAAGAAAGTTGGCAGCATGGCCAAGAAAGTTGGCGGCAAAGTACTAGACACACTGGGTCATGGCAGTGACGAAGAACTCCGCAAAGACCTACAGCGTAAAATGGGTATGCCTGCTACGGGCGAAAAGCCACGCACTCCGTTGGCCAAGGAAGCTGCTAAACCAATGACAGCCAAGCAAAAATCATTTGCTAAACTAGCCCCTCCTGTTGACAAGATCACTTTTGCTGACAAGATTGCTGGCGCCAAGAAAGAAGTTGACGAAATGCTAGGCGATGTTGCTGCTGAAGCAATGAAAGGCGCTGTTACTCGTAAGATTGCTGGCAAGCGTTATGGCGGTGCTGCTCAGAAAGATGATGAGCCACAGGCCAAACCAGATGTACCACGTGGTCGTGGCCGTCCCAAGAAGTCCACTGACACTGAACAAGGCGCTGAACTCAAGCCAGATTGGTCTGCGTTTGGTGTTGGCAAAGTCAAGTTGCCTCCACACAAAGGTGCTGTAACTCGTCACAAGCTCAGTGACAAAGAGCCAGGTGAGAAAACCAACGAAGCTGATGATAGCCAAATCAAAGCTGCTATCAAGATGCTGAAAAAAGCAGGCTATAAAGTTGAAAAGCACGAAGAAGAATTAGAAGAAAAAGCAGTAAGCAAGAAGCAACAAAAGTTCATGGGCATGGTCCATGCTGCACAAAAAGGTGAAAAGCCTGCTAGCAAAGAAGTTGCTAAAGTTGCTAAGACAATGAAGAAAAAAGACGCTGAAGACTTTGCTGCTACCAAGCACAAGGGCTTGCCAGAAAAGGCTCCTAAGAAAAAAGAAGAGTCTGCAGATAAGTCTGCAGACAAGTCTGCAGAAAAGCCAAAGAAAGCCAAGAAAGAAAAAACTGAAGAAGCCGGCGGAACAGGAACACCTACTGCCAGCAGCGGATTTGGCTTTGGCAAAGGTATCTATGATAGCTTGAATCGTGAAATTGAAGACATGATCGCTGAATCAATGAATGTTTCAATGAACATGAGCAATGATGGTATGAACGGTCCTACCAAGAGTCTTACAGTAACTGCCACAGACGAGGATGCTGAAAAACTAGGCGCATTGTTAAAGATGGCCGGAGTTGGTACTGAAGATACTGCCTGCCCTGGCTGCGGACAAGCACCGTGCGGCTGTGATGGACAAATGGACGAAGCCTATGGCGATACTACACCTACAGAAAATGCTCCTGAGTGGCCTACAGAAACTGAAACTTCTGATGATGCCTTGCAGTACGCAGGCGGTATCAACAAGCCTAAGTCAACAGGACAAACCACTGTGCCTGTGATTGCTAGTCAAGAAGAGCGCCAGCACAGCTATGCTGAAATGGAAGAAGATGCTATTCGTCGCATGATGGAAATGGCTGGCATCAAGAAAAAAGCAGTTGACGAAGAAAAGACTGAAGAAGGTAACTTGTTTACCAAAGGACTAGAAGACGACGATGTTAAAATTGGTGATAAAATTCCTGGAACCAACGCCATCAAGAAAAAAGACATTGACGAAAGCATTTTTGCATTGACCAACCAGTGGAAAGCATACAAAGGCTAATCATGAAATCACTGCGCGAATATCTACAAGAATCTGAAGACCAGTACAGTCGCCCTGTTCGGGGCGACAACTTCGCCATCAATATTCGCGAAGAGTGTTTGCTTGAAACATACATCTGCGACGAAACTGCTGATGGTATTGTGCTACATGCTGACGAAAAGATGATGAGTTTGTTGGAAAGCTACGGCTTTTTAAGTGATGGCGATATCAGTCAAATTGAAAAAGACATAGCTGCTGCCCCTGTTAAGCCTATTGCATCAATGGAAAGTGATGTGCCTGTGGCCGACGCTGGTGAGTTTGATTACGAAGGCGATATGGCCAAAGATGATCTTGAAACTATTATTCGTGCTGCTCGCAGACTCACAGGCATGTTAGACGACAACGAAAACATGCCTGAATGGGTACAATCAAAGATCAACAAAGCAGCTGACTATGTAGATACTGCTGCTGACTACATTGAAAGCAACAAAGAAGATTATGTTGCTGAAGGCTCTGCTAGTCATTCGGAACTGGCTAGACTAGCCCATGAAGCATATATTGCAGCGGTCCGCCAAGGCAATGCTGCCATGGCTAATCATTACAAACAGGCCTACGAAAAACACAAACGCTTGGCAGCAAGTGAAAGAAAAAGCACTGCCAAAGGAATGACAGAAGGCCCATTGCATCGCCCCGGTGAAGACAACAGTCCTGTAGCACAAGCTATCACTCGTAGAATTCTAATGCAACGCACAGACTTATTGGCCAAGTATGGCCCCGGATATGTAGGTCAGGCCATTGATGATGTTGCTGATTCTGTTGGTGATTGGGACGAAATTGGTAGCAGTGACGTCAGCGGTTGGGTAAGTCAAGTTGAGTGGAATTTAAAAAACAAACTCAATCAATACGACGAGCCCATGGACGAAGCTAAGTACCAGGGACGTGAAGTCCCACTTGGCAAGCCTATGAAAGGCGATGTCAAGAAATCTAAAGTTTATGTGCGTGGACCCAAGGGCAACGTGGTCAAAGTTAACTTTGGCCAAAAAGGTATGAAGATTAAAAAGAACATCCCTGGCCGCCGCAAAAACTTCCGTGCTAGACACAACTGCGACAATCCAGGTCCACGTTGGAAAGCACGTTATTGGAGCTGCCGAGCCTGGTAAGGAATCATTATGTATACACCATTTAACCCTGTTCCCAATACTCCTGTGCAACAAAATCCGCACAGTCCTGCTACCTCAGGATACAAGCAACAACCTGTTGAAATTCCAGGTGTGCTGCACCAAACTAGAGAGCTGTTTAAACCAGTGGTATCACAGCCCAACAAGGATAATAACTAATGGCACAAGCAAACGTTTATACCAGTGTATCAGCACAGGCATGGTACACTGACAAAGCTCGAATCAGTACAGGCAATACCGCAGTGACTTTTCAAGTAGAAGGTGTCCAACTTACCTATGTAAACCCAAGCACGGGCAACACTGCTAACGTAGGAACTCCTGTGGGCAATATTTACAGCAATGCAGTAAGTGTTCCGGCAAACAGTCGTCAAGACATTTATATTGGCGTAGGCAACAAGTTAACTATTTCTGGCTCAAATTTTACAGTTCAAGAACTAGGCACAGCAAGTTCGGCCCAAGCGGCCTCCAAAGGTGTCGGAAGCGCATAATGCGAGCACGTGAGTTTGTTACTGAAGCCAAAGTTGGCAAAATTACCAAGCGTCAACGATTTGGTACAGTTGGTCTTAACAAGTTTAGAGACCACGAGTTTGCTGACCGAGTATACGAACTCAATCGCGTGATGATGGCTGCTGCGTCAACTGATGGAACATTTGTTCCTGAACTTGACGGAGAGTCCTGGTCTGGCCGACACAATGTTGCAGCGCCTTATACCCGCCAAGAACAAGAAATGCTAATGAAAGCCTACAAAGCAGTGGGTAGTGATTACCACGATCTCAACAGCGGTGACTTAGACAGTGAAGAACACCCAGCAGTACATACTCAAAGTCCCATCCAAGGATTCAAGGGTTACCCAAGATGAGAGCACGTGAGTTTATCAGTGAACAAAAGAATCTGCCTGCCGAAACAGCAGAGCCCATGCGTTATACATACACGCTGCCAGGATTGAGTTCGGCTGACCCGTACAAAACATACCGCACTGGTGTTGCTATTGCCCGTGCTCGCAGCGAATACCGCAAAGACGATGTAAATCCATACATGCCCGAATGGTCAGCAGAAACTGCGTTTGGACAAAACGCTGTAGTAGTTGGCATGAACGCTGGCATTGAACAAGTAATTGATAAAGCATTAAGCATGGCCAATATTAAAGGCGGTAAAAAACTTATTAGTTCGTCAGACAGCGACGAACCTGACTTTGTTAAAAATCAAAGTCCTGTAAAAGCATTCAAAGGATATCCAAGATGAAAAAGATTATTGCAGCGTTATTATTGATTCCCGCTCTAGTGTTGGCACAAAAGACACCACAAGGTGTTACGTATGATGCACAGATAGTTCGAATCAACGACGGAGACACTGTGGTCATAGCTGCACCCTTTCTACCTGCTCCGCTCAAGCCAGAATTGGCTGTTAGAATCTTTGGAGTTGACACACCCGAAAAAGGATTTAGAGCACAGTGCCCTCAGGAAGATGCTAGAGGTAAAGCCGCAACTGAATTTACCAAAGGTGCAGTTGCAGCTAGCCAAAAGAGACAAGTCACTCTTTATGCCTGGGATAAGTTCGGCGGTCGTGTATTGGGAGACATCATTTTAGACGGTCGTAGTCTGCGACAGGGACTGATTGCCAACGGTTTTGCACGCGAATACTACGGTGATGCAAAACAAAGCTGGTGTAATTAACTTGGGTGCTGGTTTTTATGCCAGCTTTGAATGCAAGCATTTAACTTTGAAAACAATCAATTTGTTCTCTCAACAGAGTATGCCGCTGAATCGATATTACCGTCGAACAGTATCATACTTCATCGCACTCCTTTTACCTATACCCATGTCCATTGGGATGATTTTTTCACAGCTTGCCGAGGTTTAAAACAACAGATTTCGTCAGTGGATTGGGTGTTCATTGACGCATGCTGGGACCCATTTAGATTAACTAATCAGCAAATACAGCAAGCTCGGCAAAGACTAGGTGAAATTTTTGCTGGATCTAAAATCTGTGTTCTCAGTGCCAAGGCACAGCATTTCTATGACAACTTACCAGGTTGTGTGTATTTTCCTTTGTTCCTGATGATGAGATATCCTGAATTAAATTTTTCTCCTAAATCCGGAAGAATAGGTTGTTTGAATAGACGCAATGCCCCACACAGAGTATGGCTCATGCATCATTTACTAAGACAGCAATTGATTGATCCTGAGCGAGACATATACAGTGTTATGTTCAAAGGACCTTTTGACGATGCATACATTGATTTTGATCACATAGTTGGTACCAAATGGTTCAACGAAGCTCAGTGCATCTGGCCAGCTAAAATAGCCACGCATGACGACGGTGGAATCAACGACTATAGTATCAATCATCCAGCATGGCACACTGGAATCGTAATTATAACTGAAACTGAGCCAGGTGTAGATACAATCATTTCAGAAAAAACAGCCAAGGGATTTTTAAGTAAAAGTTGTTTTTCAGTTTACATGGGCGAAGTTGGATACAAAGTGTTGGAAGATTTGGGATTTCAACCTAGGTTTTTCCCAGATCATGCAGAAGATTTCAACATAGAATCGATATTGAATATCTGTCAGTTTATTACAACTGAAAGACAAGCAATAGAGTACAGGCACCAGCACCTGGACAAGATTGAACATAATTTCAAATGGTTCGGTTTCAACCAAGGTGATTTCTCAAGTCGCCCATGGTGGCCCAAGTTCGGCCCAAAGTTACAGCAGGCTCTGGACAGTTTGTAAATACAGAATGAATAATTTTTACTGTGCTGCGCCATGGCGCGGCTTGCATATCAATCCACGTGGTGATGTTAAAACCTGCTGTGCTGGAGATCCTAATATGTTAGGCAATCTCAATGAGCAATCTATTGAACAAATTTTACACGGTCCTGTAATGCAAGAAATTCGACAAAGCATACGCCAGGGCAAGCCACATGAATATTGCTATAACTGTGTACAGGCCGAACGGTATGGTCGCAGCGAACGCGACTGGCACAACAATGTTAGTTCAGAATTTGATTGTACTACAGCTAAAGATACTGAACATGTACCTACGTTGATTGATGTACGTTGGAACACCACGTGTAATCTAAGTTGCAACTATTGTGCTCCAGCCTGTAGTTCTAAGTGGGCTGCACTAAAACAAGTACCGTTTAAGTCTGGAGCTCGACCATATTATGAACAAGTGTGTGATTACCTAGCGCAGCATCAAGACAGTATAAGAGAGGTTGCATTGGTCGGCGGCGAGCCTTTGTTGCTACCTGAGAATGAAAGATTGCTTGACGTAATTCCGCAAGACTGTGTAGTGACATTGATTACCAATGTTGCTGTTGACTTTGAATACAACAAAATATTTCGAAAACTAAGCACACGTAATCGCGTGGGTTGGAGTCTGAGTTTTGATAACATTGAAGAAAAATTTGAATATGTTAGATACGGTGCAAATTGGGACCAATTATTTGCAAATCTTCAGCAAGTTAAAAAACTAATGACCGCCAAAGGGCATTGGGGTGGAATACATGCTGTATACAATATTTACAATGCAACTCGGCTAGTGGAGTTTACACAATTTGCTAGAGATCAAAACTTAACCATACATTGGCAAAGTTTGTATCAGCCTGAGTGTCTTGATCCTGCTAGATTAGGACAAATTACAGTCAATCTTGCAATGCAAGAAATTGAAAAATTGTTCCAGTCGGGTTTGTGCCTTGATAACGAACGACAATTTTTTGAAAATGTTATGCAAAGATTAAACGTTCAGGAAGACTTAACAGAGCAGTTCAAACAACATACATTGGATATTGAGACCAAGTATCATGTTGATAATCGTTTAACATTTAATAAACTTTGGCCTGAACTAACACACCTATGTCTATAGAATAAAATAACTGCAATGAATATTGAACCAGTAGATCACGAAAACAACTTGTTTAGAGTACAGCAAGTTTTTGATGATAATTTAGTAAGTCAGGTACTTGCAACCGATTGGCTAAATTTGCCATGGCAGCGACAGGAAGGACAAGAATCTTGGGCAAGAAGACGCATCGATAATTCTGCACTGCCGTGGATCGATCAATGGCATCAACATCTACAAAAAATTTGGCCGGACATAGAACAACAGCTGGGAATACCAATACAAGGATACACAGACACTGCATTTTGGCTTGATGAACCAGGATTTACTTGTGCCATGCACACTGATGGCGAATTGCCCGGAAGTCTACAATTGACTTGGATTGGCAGCGAGCACAACCACGGCACTGCGTTTTATTGGTACAAAGACCCTGACGCACTGAGGTATCAGGTACCAATGCAGCCCAATGCTGGATACATCATGATTAACAAGGCTGCAGACAATGGTTATCGTCGTTTACTATGGCACGCCATGCTTACTACAGTGCCCGAAAATACATTTAGATTGACATCATACACATGGATAATACCAAAGTAAAAAATATACCTCCCTGGCACTTTGGTCAGCCCTTGGCCGGAGAGACTCTAGATTGGTTACCTACTGATACCAAAGAGTATTTTGATCGGGCTATGGAAATACCTGAACATCGAGATTACTTTGAAAAACTAGGTTGGAATAAACCTGGAGCTATAACCTATAAAATTAATAGTCATGGATTTAGGTGTGAAGAAATTCACGACGGAGAACCGTATATGGTTGCATTGGGTTGTAGTTACACAGTGGGTGTTGGCTTACCTATAGATGTAATATGGCCTACCATAGTAGGGCAGGCAACAAATCTTCGAGTAGCAAATTTAGCCTGGGGCGGTTATTCAGCAGATAGTTGTTTTAGACTAGCTGAATATTGGATCGCACGATTAAAACCAAAGCTGGTGACAATGCTAACTCCTCCATCTACCAGGGTCGAACTTTGTCTAGACGAAGAAGCAGTCAAAGGATTTAGAAATGTACCTGTTGATGTGTATTTGCCAAACAGCAACGATATTAATGGAAATTGGTTTTTACAACATTGGTTTGCCAACGAAGAAAATCATCGATTAAATAGTATCAAGAATAAACTAGCAATACAGCAAATGTGTTCTAATTTAAAGATTCCTTGCATTGTTCTTGATGCCGAAGATTACATGACTGGTAGCAGGGAAGATCTAGGATACGCCAGGGACATGCTGCACGGTGGCATACCTGCGCATCAACGTATATCGGAGAAAATGTTAAATGATTGGCATGCAATCCAAAAATCTTGATGCAGTATTGGTTAAATCTCCGCATCGGAGAGAGACTTACACTGAACAAGAACTAGAAGAATTTGCACGATGTGCGGACCCCGAAGACGGTCCCATGTACTTCATGGACAACTTTTTCTATATTCAACATCCTACACGCGGTAAGATGTTGTACCATCCATTTGACTATCAGCGAAGATTAATTGACAACTATCACAAAAATCGTTTTAGTATTTCATTGATGCCCCGACAAACTGGTAAGTCAACATCGGCTGCTGGTTATCTATTGTGGTATGCAATGTTTGTTCCTGACAGTACAATTTTGATAGCGGCCCACAAGTACCTAGGCGCACAAGAAATCATGCAGCGTATTAGATATGCATATGAACTTTGTCCCAATCATATACGTGCAGGTGCTACCAGTTACAACAAAGGATCAATAGAATTTGAAAATGGTAGTCGTATTGTCAGTCAAACAACGACTGAGAATACTGGTCGTGGTATGAGTATTACACTGCTATACTTGGACGAATTTGCGTTCGTTCGTCCTACTATTGCATCAGAATTTTGGACTTCTATTACACCTACGCTGTCAACTGGTGGTAAAGCAATTATTACATCCACTCCAAACTCCGACGAAGACCAGTTTGCGTTAATTTGGAAAGGTGCCAACAAGACCGAAGATGAATATGGCAATCCAAGACCCGGTGGTGTTGGTATCAATGGATTCAAAGCTTACAGAGCATTTTGGCGTGAACACCCAGATCGTGACGAAGCCTGGGCCAGCGAACAGAGAGCACAACTAGGCGAAGAACGTTTTCGTCGAGAAATGGACTGCGAATTCGTTATCAATGACGAAACACTGATTGCACCAATTAAATTACTGGATCTCGAGGGAGTAGAACCTATGAGAAAATCTGGACAAGTGCGATGGTATCGTGAGCCACGTCCTGGTGAAATTTATGTTGTGGCACTGGATCCTAGCCTAGGTACCGGAGGCGACCCTGCGGCAATTCAAGTATTTGAAGCTAGAACCACAGAACAAATTGCCGAATGGAAGCACAATAAAACTGATATACCCAATCAGATACGAATCTTAGCAGACATTGTGAAAGAACTGCATAGTTACACAAAAGATGATAAAAGTGTTTACTACAGTGTAGAAAACAACACCATTGGCGAAGCTGCGCTGATATCTATTGCTGAATACGGGGAAGAAAACATTCCAGGATATTTCTTGAGCGATAACACAGTGGTAGCAGGCACAGGACGAAAATTCCGCAAAGGTTTCAACACCACAAACAAATCCAAACTTACAGCTTGCAATAAATTAAAAATTCTAGTGGAATCTGGCAGAATGAAAATACGTTCCAAACCCTTGGTCAGCGAACTTAAAAACTTTGTAGCCAATGGGTCAAGCTATGCTGCTAAAATGGGAGAAACAGATGATCTTGTAATGGCCACGCTGTTGACTGCACGTATGCTAATGCTGCTACAGAGCTATCACAGTGATTTAGACAGTCATTTGCGTGATCATTCGGACACTATAATCGAACCCATGCCCTTCTTCGCAGTAATGCGCTAAATATACAACTATGGCACAAGACATCAATATCAGCAAAGACCTTTATGACTTGCTTGTAAGCAAGAATTTTGACCCATCTGTAACAGATGCAACCGGTCAAGAAACCACCCCTGACGAAGGAACTGTATTCAAGTTTGACTATATTTCTAGCACAGGTAAAAATTATGGTACTGCTGTGGCACTGATCAGCGATGATCAAGAACTGATATTGTTTTTTGGTGACAATCTTGGCAAGAGCATGGACGACCCTGAAGACAAAGACGAGTGGTTTAGCTTCTTGCAACAAATGAGCAAGTTTGCTACACGTCATAGTTTCCATACATTTACACCAAAGAACCTAAATGCTATAAAGCACACCATGGCTGGTATGGCTGCAATCAAGGAAGGCCTGTTTGAAGGTTATTACGGTAATCGCAAAGTAAGCTACATGGGCGAAGCCACTGATGCTAGACTGGTAATCAAACACAATAGATTGATTGGTGAGGACGACAAACGCTATCGTTATGTTGAAAGTTTGTTTATTGAAACTGCCGACGGCGAACGTTTTAAATTACCGTTTACCAAACTGGTAGGCGGTCGCGCCATGTTAGAACATGTACGTCAAGGTGGTCGACCCTATGATGTGCGCGGCACACACATAGCTGAAACTGTGCAAGAAATGTCAGTGCTGGCTAGATTCAATCGTGCTAGCCAAGGCCGTATTTTTGAAGGCCAGACTCAACAGCTAGTAGAAGCAGCACGTGAATACTACCACAACCTACAAAACAACTTAAAGCATATGGGCACAGCCCGTGGTTACTCAAACTATTTCGAATCTTGGAGCCCTGCTGATATTGGTGAGCAAGAAGCATTGGTAGAAGATCTCAAGACCATGTTTATTGAGCAAACATTGGACAACAGAATCGAAGCAGCATTGCCCACACTGGCAAAGATACAAGGAAACACAATGAAAGAAGCCAACGAATTTGAAGCCTGGGCCAACAAGCTGGTCGAAGGCACCTGGGCATTGCCTGAAACACCCGAAGCCAAAGACAAGCTCTACAGCCTGCTCAACAGTGAATTGCCTGTGGGCCCTGATGCCGCCAATGCCACAGAACAACTGTACGACATCTTTGGTGACGACGAGTTGTTTGATCGTTTAAGTGATCTAGCTGACCGCGATGCCAACGCAGATGCTCGTCCCATTGTTATTGCCAGAATGAAAGAACTAGGTCTGGAAGTGCCCGGAGTCAAGGCCAACCCCGATATCAACGAAGGCGACAATTTGGCCACCTTCGAAGGTGACACCGAAGATGCCATCGCTGCGTTCTTGTCTCGCGGTGGTGCAATTCAACAAGGCAAATATCATAGACCTCGCAAAAGTGAAAAAACCGATTATGGTAGCAAGCATATTGGCACTATAGGCGGCGCAGGCAAACCGGGCAAAATGAGTGGTACCGCTGCCAATGTTGGCAAGGTTGGTAAACCGGTTGTTACTGCTGAGTCAGGCACAGTGGCTGGTGCTATTGCTCCACTAGAAGAAAGCCATATGGCCGAAGTTGATGCGATCATTCAAGGCATCATTTCTGGAGATTTGGATCCATATGATATAATGACTAACCCCACTACACCTGAAGAGCAATATGTAGCAAAGATTTTAGAAAAAGAATACGAAAACGTGTCTATCGACCATCGTTTGCACCCAGACGACGACTTCGAAACTATATTTGATTATGTTGTTGACCATTTAGCACAAGACTACGGTCACAGCGTAGAAGAAGGTTACACTGTCTCTCCAGGGTTTGATAAACAGCGATATCAAGAGCGTCCAGGTTTGGAAGGTCCGTTCCATACAAAGAGTGGCAAAGTTGTCTATTATGACAAACAAGAAGGCAAATATTACGATCCTGACACTGACATGTACATCGAATACGATGACTGGCAAGACATGAATGAAGACTCAACCGATCCCATGGATCACCGCGGTGCTGTCACCGATAGCTTCTACGAAGATCTGGACAGACTGAAAAAATTAGCTTTTGTCAAAAGAACATAAATAGTATTGACACTAAGGCACAGAGCGCATATACTTACTTGGTGTATGCGCTTTCTTGTTTGTGTGTCACAGGCAACTAAGATCTAAAAATTTAGATAGGCAACATAACATAGGCAACTTTATAAGGAGAAATTACTATGGCATCATTAGCAGAAATTCGAGCACGTTTACAGGCAGCTGAAAACAAACAAGGTGGGCAATCCACCGGCGGAGATAATTCAATTTACCCGCATTGGAACATGGAAGAAGGCCAGTCGGCCACTGTTCGTTTTCTTCCAGACGGTAACAACAAAAACACATTTTTCTGGGTTGAGCGAGCAATGATTCGTTTGCCTTTCGCTGGTATCAAAGGCGAAATGGATTCAAAACAAGTCATGGTCCAAGTACCTTGCGTAGAAATGTGGGGCGACGCCTGTCCAATTCTAGCAGAAGTACGCACTTGGTTCAAGGACAAGAGTCTTGAAGAAATGGGTCGCAAGTACTGGAAGAAACGTAGCTATATCATGCAAGGATTTGTTCGCACCAATCCCATTGCTGACGACAAGTCTCCTGAGAATCCAATCCGCAGATTCATCATTGGACCTCAGATTTTTCAGATCATCAAGAGTGCATTGATGGATCCTGAGCTGGAAGAATTGCCAACCGACGCACTGCGTGGTTTGGACTTCCGCATCACCAAAACTGCCAAAGGCGGCTTTGCTGACTACAATACTAGCCAGTGGGCTCGTAAAGAATCTGCTCTTACTGAAGCAGAACAAGCTGCAATTGAAGCACATGGCTTGTTTGATCTAAGCACATTCTTGCCCAAGAAGCCCACTGATGTTGAACTTCGAGTCATCAAAGAGATGTTCGAAGCCAGCGTTGATGGACAACCATACGACACAGAGCGTTGGGGTCAATACTTCCGTCCTGCTGGTGTTCAAGCACCTGGCGGCTCTGCTCCAGCAGATGAGGATACTCAAGTCAAACCAGCGTCCAAACCTGCTGTTTCAAACATGGCTCCTCCAGCCAGCACTACCCGTGCTGTAGTAGACGAAGATCCTCCGTTTGACACCGATGACGCTCCAGCAGCCAGCGCACCAGTGCAAGCCGCTGCCAAGCCAGCGCAAAAAGCCGAAGACATTCTGGCAATGATTCGAGCCCGTCAGGCTAAGTAATCAAAGTTAGCCCGGGTAACTGGGCTAACTATCTTTAGATATGAAATTTTCTTTAGTTTTTGAAAACTCAGGGGATGTGTTACCTTTTGAGGTAAAACACAATCATCAACTGCTTGAGTTTTTTGTTGACCATGCAAACAAACAATCACAGAATTCGTTTTCCAATGATCGAATGTTGTATCGAGATCTTGACAAAAAACTCACACATTTACATTGGGCTACTTCTAAAACCAATGAAGTATTGTATGATTTAATTGAAAAATCGTTTGAACAAAACAGCGATCTTGAAAACTACTTAAATCAGCAGTTCCTTAATCGGCAACACTGTGACTGGGTTTTTTCTCAATACGCAGATATCAATATAGATAGTTTAAGATTTAGTTCAAAAGCCTCACAAGCTCAACTTGGAATCAAACTACACGATTTGTACCCTGATGAAATACGTGTAATAAAAACAGTTCCAGCAATGGAAAAACTAGGTTATTTGTTCCCGTTTGAAGAAGTGAACATGGCCATTCACAGACTTGAAAATTCTTTTACAAACATAGAATTCAAGGCTGATGAAAAATGGAAAGTTTTCGATAACCCGTACTTAGACAACATTACGAGTAACCGAGACGTAGTAAATTTTTCTTTTGGCTATACATATGTAGGCAGACAGTACTATAATAAGTTTAGATTTTTTGATACCAAGCTTGAGTTCCCGGACCACTATAACTATGAAACGCTAGAACTAGCGTTCCAAGTAAATCTATCTAGGCCTGAAACTATACCATTTAGTCAAGAGGCACAGAACTGGGCGCAGTCGCAAGGAATCAAACTAGTAGCCGAACAGTTACCAATTGCAAATATTGTTGATTTAGAAAGCAACTTGTTTGAATATAGAAAAATTTTGTATCGAAATTCTCGAGATAATAATCGAGCAAAAATAATTTTACATTAAGAAGGCAGCTATGGGAAAACCATTTGACATCTCAAAATTCCGCAAGGAAATCACAAAAAGCATCGATGGACTGAGCATCGGTTTCAACGATCCCACAGACTGGATCTCCACAGGTAACTATGCTCTCAACTACTTAATCTCAGGAGACTTTCACAAAGGTGTTCCTTTGGGCAAAGTTACTGTGTTCGCTGGCGAGTCAGGTGCAGGCAAATCTTACATCTGCTCGGGCAATATTATTAAAAATGCACAAGAGCAAGGCATCTACGTTGTTTTGATTGACTCAGAAAATGCACTAGACGAAGCTTGGTTACATGCATTAGGAGTTGATACCTCTGAGTCGAAACTTTTAAAGTTAAGCATGGCCATGATTGACGACGTAGCTAAAACTATTTCGACGTTCATGAGTGACTATAAAGCCTTGCCCGATGGAGAACGGCCCAAGGTACTGTTTGTCATTGACTCGCTGGGCATGCTGTTGACACCCACAGACATCAACCAGTTTGACAGTGGTGATCTCAAAGGCGACTTGGGCCGTAAGCCCAAGGCACTGACTGCGTTAGTTCGCAACTGTGTCAATATGTTTGGCAGCTACAACGTTGGTTTAGTGTGTACCAACCACACATACGCCAGTCAAGACATGTTTGACCCTGATGACAAGATCTCAGGCGGTCAAGGATTTATCTACGCCAGCTCTATTGTTGTTGCCATGCGCAAACTCAAGCTCAAAGAGGACGAGGACGGAAACAAGGTAACCGACGTCATGGGTATTCGTAGTGCCTGCAAGGTCATGAAAACACGCTATGCAAAACCTTTCGAAGGTGTGCAAGTTAAGATTCCTTACGAGACAGGTATGAATCCTTACTCGGGTCTTGTGGACTTGGCTGAAAAGAAAGGCATGCTCAAGAAAGACGGCAATCGATTAATGTTTGTAACCAGTGATGGCGAAATTCTAAAATATTTCCGCAAGGCCTGGGAATCAAACGAAGATGGTTGCCTTGACAAGGTAATGTTAGATTTTGAAAAACAAGCCGACAAGGTAAGTACGGTTGAATTGGATAGTGAGGAGGTCTAATGCATTCACATATGGCTAGCGAAATTTGGTCAGAACTAAAACGCTATGTTAACACTGTAGATCGCGAAGAAGCTGCAGAAACATTGGTGTCGATATTAATTGACAATGATGAAGATCCAGAACATATTCGAGATGTATTCAAACATGATTCAGACGTAAAACGTGCTCTAAACAATTATCTTGATGATAACGGTTCCGAAGAAGAAGAGTACGACGACGAAGATGAAGAAGATGAAGAATACGATGATTATTAATGTCAAAATATTTTCCAATACAAACCTCTACAAGTTGTAAACTTAAATGGAGTTGGAGTACTTTGTATCTAAACAAAGGAACAACAGGATCCTGCCATCGCGCAGGATCCTCTCCTATTCCAGATCAATTTGATCAATTTCACAATACACCAGTTAAAATACTAGATAGAGAAACAATGCTAAATGGCAATTGGCCCACCGGCGGTTGCGAGTATTGCAAAAACATTGAAGACAGCGGTGGCATCAGTGATAGGCAGTTTCAGAATCAGATACCTGATGCATATCCACCTGCCTTGGATGACAATAATAAACAAACCATTGTTGATCCCGCTATCATAGAAGTATTTTTTTCTAATGCATGTAATCTAGGATGCGTGTACTGTAACGCTTCATTGAGTTCAACAATTCAAATGGAGGATCTGGCATTTGGTGGCCCTAAAATCATCGAAGAAGAGTTTGCCCCCAGCGACAATCAACATCGTAACTTTAATGCAAAGTTCTGGGATTGGTTTAGTAAACATAGCACAAAGCTACAGAGATTTCACATTCTTGGCGGGGAACCGTTCTTACAAAAAGATTTACACAAGTTACTGGATTTTCTTGAACAAAACAATCATCCCAACTTGGAATTTAACATTGTGACAAATTTGTCATTGGATCCTAAGTTGTTGACTCCGTCTTTGAATCGTCTTAAAGATCTAAAAAGCACGTCAAGAATAAAACGTATAGATCTGCAGGTAAGTATAGACTCCTGGGACAAATCTCAAGAGTATGTCAGGCATGGTCTAAGTCTCAACAGATTTGATTCAAATATGAATTACCTACTAGATCAACAGTCGTATCGAGTTGGTCTACTTTCTACAGTGTCATCGTTGACTATTCATGGAATGCCTGCACTGGCTCAAAAATACAATGAGTGGAATAAAAAACAAACAATATTTTGGTACATGCACTTGGTACTACCAAATAACAGTGTATTTGATCCAACAATATTTGATTTTGAAACATTTGAATCAAGTTTAAAACAAACTCGTGATCTCATGCCCAATCAGACATGGGACGACAAAACAACAATTGAAGTTTTTGACGGCATTGTGTCCAAGCTACAAAAAAACTGTGCCAACAATGTAGAAAAACAAAAACAATTATTAGAATTTTTAACAGTCAACGATCAACGTAGAAATACCTTGTGGCAACAGCAATTTCCCTGGTTAGTTAAGGTTTTTAAAAACAATCATGTGGTATAGTAAAGTAACAGCAGACATTGGTGCTATTCCTGATTTCATTGAGCACTACGAGCGTGAGCTCGAAGAAGCAAAGCGCGAATGCAGAATTGCTGGCCTAGTTGAAAAATCAATCAAAGAATTACCAGGTCACACCGAGCACAGATTTAATCAACTTCAAGAAATTGAAGCAGTGCTAAACTATCTTAATATTCAATTACGCAAGATAAGGCGCAAACATTTTCAAAAATATCTTGAAAGCTATGCTAGAGCACTTACCAGTCGTGATGCTGAAAAATATGCTGACGGCGAGGACGAAGTTGTTGATTTTGAAACAATCATCAATGAAGTAGCATTGCTAAGAAATAAATGGTTGGGCATTATGAAAGGTCTTGAAACCAAGCAGTGGCAAATGGGTCACATTGTGAGGCTAAGAACTGCTGGCATGGAAGACATCCAGGTGTAAATACCTGCATGAAAATTGTACTTGTTACTGGTGGATTTGATCCCTTACACTCTGGGCACATTGCCTATTTCAAAGCAGCCAAAACGCTGGGCGATAGACTTGTTGTAGGTCTTAACTCAGACGAGTGGCTTACCCGTAAAAAAGGTAGGCCGTTTATGCCTTTGCAAGAACGCATGGCTATTGTTGGAAACCTAGAAGTAGTTGATGAAGTTGTGGTTTACAACGACGATGACAACTCAAGTTGTAACGCCATTGAGCTAGTCAAGAAGCGATATCCCGATGCTCACATAATCTTTGCCAATGGCGGAGATCGTACTGCCAACAACATTCCCGAAATGGTATTTGCCGATGTAGAATTTGTGTTTGGGGTAGGCGGAGAAGATAAGAAGAACAGCTCTAGCTGGATTCTCGAAGATTGGAAAAAGCCCAAGACCGGACGTGCATGGGGATACTATCGTGTGTTGCACGAAGTCGGACCTAACACCAAACTCAAAGAGCTAACAGTTTTACCTAAAACTTGTTTGAGCATGCAACGTCATGATAAACGTGCAGAGTTTTGGTTTGTTGCTGAAGGTCGAGCAACAGTTTATACATTAGACCAATCGTCAACTGATCAAGAAATCAAGTGTCAACTTGAAGTCCATGAACATACATTCATCGACTGTAAAGAGTGGCATCAGTTGTGCAATGAAACCAATGAGCCACTCAAGTTAATTGAAATTCAATACGGCGAAAACTGTGTAGAAGAGGACATTGAGCGTCGATGAAAAACCCCTGGAGTGATCGCTGGGAGTTTGTAAAAAATTATATACCCAACAATGTCAGCATAGTAGATTTTGGTTGCGGAAATCAAGAAGTCTTAGACTACATATCTCCATCGAGATACCTAGGCATTGATCAACTTGAAACAGCTGATCTAATAGCAAATCTTGATCAACCATTTGATTTAACTGATAAGTTTGACGTTGCACTGTTGTTGGGCGTACTAGAGTATGTGCAAGATCCTGAACATACTCTTGCTAATATCATACACTGTGCTGACCATTTTGTAGTGCTAAGCCTGCCAGTAAAGAAAAAGCCAGAATGGCAACGTGCGTTTACTGAAGAAACAATTGATTTGTTGTTAAATAAATTTTTTACTTCTGTGCAACATTATCAGCACAGAAGATACCTTTTGTCAGTGTGTAAAAAATGAAATCGATCCCAATTTTTATAGGCTACGATCCCAGAGAAGCTATTGCGTATCATACCTGTGTCAATAGTATTATTCGCAATAGCAGTCGTCCAGTGGCCATTGTTCCTGTGGCATTGAATTTGTTCAAAGACTACAACGAAACACACACCGACGGCAGCAATCATTTTATCTACACACGTTTTTTAGTTCCCCATCTAATGGAGTATACCGGGCATGCTATTTTTATAGATGGGGACATGATTGTGCGCGGCGACATAGCCGAGTTATGGGATCTTAGAGATTCCTATAAAGATGTTCAGGTAGTCAAGCATGACTATCAAACTCGCATGCCTGTTAAATATTTAGGATCTAAAAATGAAGACTACCCTAGAAAAAATTGGTCCAGTGTTATTCTATGGAATTGCAGCAGCTATCCTAATCGGAAACTTACTCCTGATTTTGTGCAGCGAGCAACCGGTGCGGAACTTCATCGCTTTACCTGGCTAGACGACAGCCGTATCGGAGAATTGCCCAAAGAATGGAACTGGTTGCCTGATGAATACGGGCCAAATACCGATGCTAAGTTACTGCACTACACACTTGGCACACCATGCTTTCATGAATTTGCTGACACTCCCCAAGGTGATGCCTGGCACAGAGAACGTATTCTAACAGAATACTGTCAACAACGTGACATATGATTTTCATAAGCAAACACGGTCAAGATGAATACATCAACATGTTTGCACATGGATGCGGAGCACAGCCCACTAACCTTGACAACTTTGTTTATGAGTCCAGCAAGGACACATTGGTACTAAGAGGCATACTCAAATATAAAATAATGCAACGTTGCTGGCAAGATAAACGCAAGTTCTACTACATGGACTCGGGATATTTTGGTAATACAGGATTCAAAGAGTGGCATCGTATAGTGCCCAACGATCTGCAGCACAACATTTTGACTCATCGACCCGAAGACCGTTGGCGTCGATTTGGAATAAAAATGTCTAAATGGAAACGATCGGGTCGTAACATACTGTTGGCGTTGCCAGATGACAAACCGTGCAAATTCTACGGAATAGACAGACAGCAATGGATCGACAGCACTGTATTAAAGTTAAAGACTTTAACAGATAGGCCCATTGTGATTCGAGAGCGTGCTGCGAGACGCCAAGATCGACAGGCAAACAGTTTTGTTCAAGCATTGGACAATGATGTTTTTGCAGTAGTGACCTATAATAGCATAGCTGCTGTGGAAAGCATAATTCACGGTATTCCTGCTTTTGTACTTGCCCCAACACATGCAGCAAGTCCTGTGGCCAGCCGAGATATCAACTTGATCGATTCTCCGTTTTATCCAGACGATGATCTTCGGCATCAATGGGCATGCCATCTTGCATACGGACAATTCCATGCATCCGAACTGGCCAATGGCACAGCGATAAGGATATTAAAACAATATGGTTAAATTTGTAGTAGTACATCGGCGAGACCCCAACAACGTTGGGGACATAGCAGCAAATCCTTTGCAGTATTTTCTTCCTGCGGATCAATATCAAACAGTGGATGCTGCTAATTTTGGCAAAGAGCACTATCCCGTGGATGTTCCACTAATTCTCGGTGGTGGCGGCCTGTTGGGCAATGAGTTTATGGGCAATGTTGCAGCCAAAGTTTTAAAAACACCCGACCAGGCACAGATCGAAGAACTGGCTAAACAAAAATGGAAGCTGGTGGACCCTGAAAATATATCAATACATCAACATTTTAAAAACGAATATACCAATTTAATTGATTATGTCATGCGCTCTACCAACAAGACCCTGGGTCCTAGATATGTTTGGGGTGCAGGTCACAACGGAGACACAGCCAACGAAGAAGTGTATCCTGAAGAATTACAACATTTTGTTCGCGTGGGCATAAGAGACTACGGCACACAATACAACTGGGCACCCTGTGCAAGCTGCATGCATCCAGCTTTTGATAAAAAATATCGAATAAAAAATCGTGTGATTTGGTTTGAGCACAAAAAGCAGTTGATCAAAGATCGAGCATTTGGTAACGAGCCTATTCCGAGATTTGTTAACTCGGGTGCAAACATTGAACAAACCATTGAACTACTGGGATCTGCAGAAGTTGTGCTGACCAATAGTTACCACGGAGCATACTGGGCCACATTACTTCGTAAGCGAGTTTTTGTAGTAGGTGCCTGGAGCACTAAATTTATGCACATGAAACATGCACCCACTCACATATCAGCAGACATGGATTGGAAAGAATCAATTGATCAAACAACAATTTACAAAGATGCACTAGATGAATGCAGACAAGCCACTGTGGATTTTTGGGAAAGTATCAAATGAAAGCAGTGGCATATCTGGCCGGTATTCCCCCGGGCAATAAAAATCCCGAAAAGCCAGACGTGCTGAAACGATTCATTCAGGGTGTGCAGGCCTCAGGAGATCGGGGATATCTACACACTGGTAGAAACATTGTTGACTGTGATGTTGCCTTTATACAAGGATGGCAACACGAACATGGTAAGTCAGCACCACATTTGGCACTAAGACAAGCAGTGATCAATCACCAACGAGCTCGACAAAAAAGATTATTAGTAGTTGACAGCAACTTGTTTAATTACAGGGGTCAAAATTTATATGGAAGATATAGTTTTGATGGAGTGTTCCCCACCACAGGTACATACTTCTGGGATACAGTAGACCCAGCTCGTTGGCAGCAACTCAGTAGAGACACAGGCATTGTGTTGAGAGACTGGAGAACACAAGGAGATCATATACTGGTTTGTACTCAACGCAACGGAGGTTGGAGTATGCAAGGTCAAGGTGTAGTTGCCTGGTTAGACAATACCATAGCTGCAATTCGCAACTACTCCGACAGACCCATACGTATTCGAGCACACCCCGGAGACAAAGCCGCGGCCGAATATCTTGCTGGCCGAGGGATTAGTACAAATAAAGAATTAGTAGATGATCTGCGCAACGCTTGGGCAGTGGTAACATATAATTCTACTCCAGCAGTTGCTGCCAGTATCGAAGGCGTTCCTGCATTTATTACAGATCCTAACCCAAAAAACAGTCAGGCATATGGTGTGGCCAACACTGATTTAAAAAATATTGAATCTCCAGAACTGTTGGATCGACAAAGCTGGGTTGAAAAACTAGCAATGTGTCACTGGAACAGAGACGAACTAACATCGGGTGCGGCCTGGCGCCACTTCCGACAATATGTTTAATACCAATGTTGTTGCACCATTGGGTGGTCAGGCATGGTGCTAGGTTTTGTATGTGTTTTAATAAACTGTAAAATCTTTACGTTATCAAAATTAAATTCATTGTCCTTCTTGCTAGCTAAATGGAACCAGTTTCTGGGCATGTAATCTTGAAACAAAGTGTGCTCAGCATTGTCAGCAATGAACCCTTGATCACCGTAGCTGTGTTTTTCCATGTGCAGCCCACGCCAATAATTCTCGCTGCGTGACTTATACAACTCCCAAAGATAACTGTAGTCTCCTTGCCACCACATCATTGCACTAGAATGAATATTTTTCCCAGGCTCTAGCCACATTACAAAAGGTTGGTCTGCAACTCGGTGTACGATACTGTCAATGTTTTGACAAACAATTGCATCTAAATCTATATATAAAACTGGAGTATCGAATTGATTGGGCCTAAAAAGTTGTAACTTAGCCCAGAACCCTGCGCCAGTATTGTCAAGTTCGATACGTTTGCAATCAACTTTACAATCACTAAGGCAGACAAATTGATGCGGTATAGTAAGATTTCTTTCAACTCCTTTTTGAAGCTTTTTAACCCAACTAGCATCGTATCCAACTTTGCCGCCTTGCCGCAATACACAAGCTACTGTTATCATCGGCTTAACCAGTAAACTCCAATTTTGCTTTTACCGCCTTTGCGATAGTGTTGGCGAATGTGCTTGTGCCAAGTAGCCATTACTTCGTCGTGGCTCCAGTCGTCTTTAACATGCACTTCGTAAGGGTTGCCCTCTACTGCATCTTGTGGCATGTGTATAATAGGTATGCTGATGATCAATGTTTGACAATGACTTAATATTTGATCTACTAGTGCAACAGCTTCTGATTTGGTCATGTGCTCTAACACATCCCCGGCAATAGCAACATCGAACTTGCCCAGCGTATTCCAGTTTAGTTTTCTAGCATCTTGGTTGATCACTGCATCGTATTTGTTTTTTAAATCAAATCGTTCAATGTATTCAGGCCAGGCTTCGACGCCTACCCACTCTGCTGATTCGCACACGCGATTTTTAATTTTAATCAAATTGATATAAGTGCCTGAGCCTGCACCGATGTCGAGTATTCGCTTTAAAGGTTCCTGTTGTTGAAACCATGCCAGTGTTTCGGCTTTTCCTGTGCTTAAACTGTATCCCATTAATTGTCCCAGTATCTAGTTCTTATTAAACTGCTTTTACCATCTGTACGGTCTCGATCTATAGCATAGCCCATCATGTGACTGTGTATCTGTATATTTACAATGTATTGATTTACTGCATTGTCTGCTGGCAAAAAAGATTTTCTGTAACATTTTACCAACTTGTTGGCAGCATGAGGATGTATAACATATCCAGCAGCACCTGGTAGTGTACTCTGTGAATAAGGCAATGCATGTGGAGGATCAGCATCGGGGCTGTCAATCAAATGCTGATACTTGCCCATCTTTTTTGTATGACTAGAAGCAACTACTAATACATCAACCCAGTCTACTGGAATGTACGGACGTATAACATGTGCGTCATCTTCGAATATCATTATAGGTGTGTCAATCTCTACACAGTGTTCCCATAGTCTATAATGACTATCAAAGCAACCTATTATACCCGGTGTAGTTAGTTTGTCTTGATGTTCTTTTGTCAACGGAGTTTCGGGGCCTTTGAGCCCCCAGGGATGGCAATGTCTATTGTTGTTGGCATACTGTTCTTGAGTCTTGTTGCCGTAACTGCCTTCAAACAAATCAGACCCTAATCCAAATTCACGTAATTCATTTTGTAATCTCAGGGCTGATGCAAGACTTGCTGGTATTTCACTGAGATGAATAATAAACGCCTTCATTGCCAATAGCCTTCTCGCCTTGGGACCTTGAGATCCTTGAGTTTACTGCGTCCTAGATCCTTGCGATCTCCTTTGAGGTGATCTAAGTAAGCACCCCATTCTGTGTTAATAAGTGGATGGCCTTCGCCTGTGATTAAATTGCCTGACCAGTTTAAACCGTTGAGCGATAACAGCGTTCTAACATGGTCAAATACAAAACTGTCGTGCCATTCCATCAGTGTGAAAATACCATTGTCTGCGTCGTCGTAGTAGTGCTGAAATATGCGCAAAAATTCTAATGTGTTGTTGCTGTTTAGATTCATTGCATACAGTCCACATTCTGTGTATTTGTTAATGCGTCCTAAATAGCAAACATCTCTAGTGTTATCACACATGTGATCTAAAAAATCGATTCCAATGGGACTATGGCACACCATGTCTGCATCCATCCAAATTAGCCAGTCCGACTGGCAAAATCTAGAAGCAGCAAAAATTGCATATACCTTGTGACTAAAACGAACTGCGTCCCATTTAAATCCTTTGCCTGAATCCTTGCGACGGCTGCGCACAGGATCATTGCTGACATCGCCATTGGCTTTGGGAACAGACTGCCAGGTATTTTTAAACGTAACTAAATTTGGACTTGATTGGTGCAAATCGAAAACTTTTAAATTAGGAGCTTTTTCTGCAACAGTGCAACCTTCGGCATAGACCAGCAACTCAACGTTGCTGGGCCAGTTCTGAAGAAAAGTCTGAATCATTTTTTGGCCGTACTTCTCGTAACCGGCTGCATTAAATGTGGTAACTACAGAGTATTTCATGTGAGATATTTAGTGATCAAAACTCTAGCCTATTTTCCTTTACAGTGTGCATTAAATTCAGGACCAGTAATGAATGCCGTTCTTGACAGTGCCACCGGTGCTGGAATTAAAACACAAGAAAATTCAATGACATCCGATGCAGCCGTAATATGGTCTGTGTTGTGGAACGGACGTATGCAAGCAAACAAAGCAGTGTACGACCATTATAGATCTCAAGGCAAGCCAGTTATTATCATTGAAGTTGGTGCATTGTATCGGGGACAGACTTGGAAGATTGCAGTCAACAATATAACATCAGCTGGGTATTATGGTCATACTGAAAACTTAGACTGGGATCGTCCTCAAAAATTAAAAATAAGTCTTGCAACTCAAATAAACCCTGCACCCGAAATTGTAATTGCAGCCCAACATCCTAGAAGTCTGCAAACAGCCAGTATTGCAAACATGGAACAATGGGTACTAGAACAAATTTCAAAACTGCAAGCAGTCACAGATAGACCAATTGTAGTAAGACCGCATCCTAGAGCAAAAATTTTATTAAATAAACTACCTGCTAACGTATCAGTTATTCAACCAAAAAAATTAATAAACACATACGATAGCTACGATATGCATTATCGTTGTCACGCTGTGGTAAATCACAATTCAGGACCGGGAATTCAAGCTGCTATTGCAGGGTGTAGGCCAATGGTGCATCAGTCAAGTTTGGCCGCACCTGTGTCAGTGTATATTAACAAAATTGAACAACCATACGATGTTGATCGTACTAGGTGGTTGGTAGAAGTGTGTCATACAGAATACACAGTAGAAGAAATTATAAATGGAATATGGCTAAAAAGAATTTACCCAGCATTACAGGTCCAGTAAACTGTGCTTGTGTAATACACGGATCCAGATACAATTGGACATATGTTGAACGTCTTTACAATATGTTGTCTAGACAAATCACAGCTGGAATAAAATTTCATGTATACACAGAACACGATAGGTCTGTGCCTCCGCATTTAATCAAACATTGTTTAGAAGACTGGCCGGGTGTGCAAGGCCCAAAAAAATCCTGGTGGCACAAAATGCAATTGTTTAATCCAGAGCATTTTTCGGGCAATCTTTTGTATCTAGATTTAGATGTAGTTGTTTTCAACAGTCTTGATTGGGTAGCACAATCTAATCCAGAATTTTTTTGGACCATTAGAGATTTTAGATATCTGCAACATCCATGCAGTTCAATGAATTCCAGTATGATGTGGTGGAATGTTGAAAAATTTGCTTGGGTATGGCATGAATTTAATCGCGAGTCAAGAGATCAAATTATACGACGCTATCACGGGGATCAAGATTATCTCAATGTAACCATCAATCATCAACAAAAAAGATTTTGGGAAGATCGCCATTTCCAAAGCTGGCGCTGGCAATGCCAAGAAGGTGGCTACGATTTTCCAAGGCGCAGACATCGTGCTCCTGGTACCCCAGCACAAGCGGACCCGGATGCCAGCGTTATTGTTTTTCACGGACAGCCCAAACCACACGAAATAAATGATCCTTTAGTCACAGCACATTGGCGTTGACCAATAATTCCCAAAATGCTATAATAATGACTTAGCAACAAGGAGCCGCTGATGGGTTACAAGGTACTGGGCGAACGCGATGTAAAGTGGCAACCACGCCAAGGGCTCGAAGGCCCGTTTTTCTACCCCAATGGACAGGTGCTGTACTACGATGCCAAAGCAGGCCAATACTGGGATCCAACCACGGATTTCTATGTGCCACACGAAGATGTTGCAGAATTACAACAAGATTTCCTGCGTTTTCTAGCAAAGTAATACCTTAGTATTACATTTTTGGTCGACCAAAAATACCCAATTTGCTATAATAGAAGCATAGTAAGAAACAAGGAGCCAGCAATGAGTACATGGGTCAAAGACGGTAAAACTATTGTTGCAAAATATTTGGGAGAAACTGTGCAAGGCACTGTAATTGACAGCCGTGTAAAATACGGTGGCAAAGTTCAGTATACTTTAGTACTACAAACACCTGTGCAATTTCCCTGGCGCAGTGAGCCTAGCGATCGTGTGCTAGTTGATAGCGACGAAATTGTTGAAGAATTGGCTTGACCAATAAATCAACATCAGCTATAATACTATTTTAACGCACAAAACAGGAGCCAACTATGAGTGCAATTCGTGTTATTACCGGTAATTACCGCGGCATCGCTATCCAAAACACTGAGTTCCAACTAGTGTCTGGGTTTCAAACTGGCGCCCGCGGCGGCTATGTTACTGTCAAAAACAACGGCACCTTCCCTAAGTGCCCGGATACGATTCGTATCCGTGTAGACAACATCCAAGATATCGAGTATACTAGCGGAATGACACAAGACAACACTGTACATTTTGAGAAGCCAGCCTCAACTACTGAGACTGACGAAGAAGCCATGGACCGTATTCGCGAGCGTTTTGACATTCTGCATGAGATGTCAAAGGCTTGTGTCAGCGGCGACATCCGTGCTATGATTGTGTCGGGCCCTCCTGGTGTTGGCAAGAGCTTTGGCGTTGAGCAAGAAATTGACAAGGCTTGTATGTTTGACAAGATTGCTGGCAAGCGACTGCGAGCCGAAGTTGTCAAAGGCAGTGCTACCCCTATTGGCTTGTATCAAACCCTGTACAAGTATTCTGACCCCAACTGCGTGGTTGTGTTTGACGACTGTGACAGCATTTTGCTAGACGACGTTGCACTTAACCTGCTGAAAGGTGCCTTGGACTCGGGCAAGAAGCGTAAAATTTCCTGGCTTGCCGACAGCCGCATTCTGCGAAGCGAAGGCATTCCTGACAGCTTCGAATTCAAGGGCTCAGTGATCTTTATCACTAACCTTAAGTTTGACAAGATGAAGTCGCAGAAACTGCGTGATCACTTGGATGCATTGCAAAGTCGCTGTCACTATCTGGACCTGACGCTGGACACCATGCGTGACAAGATCTTGCGTATCAAGCAGATTGCCAAAGACGGTGTATTGTTCCAAGACTATGACTTTGATACTTGTGTGCAAGACGAGATTATTGACTTCATGAACGAGAAGCAAAATCGTCTGCGTGAAATGAGCCTGCGTATGGCGTTGAAGATTGCAGACCTTCGCAAGCTCAGCCCGCTGAACTGGAAACGTTTGGCAGAGACTACTTGCATGAAAGCCGCTGACTAAGGAGAGCACTATGACTTGGGTATTGGTATTGTTTTTGCATGCTGGCATGCTAAGTGAAAAAGATTCAATGGCGCTGACCAATGTGCCAGGTTTTAAAACTGAAGCGGCTTGCGTGGCCGCTGGCAAACAAAGTGAGGCCTTGGCCAAACGCACCACAAAAGAAGTCAAGTTTGTTTGCTTGAAGCAAGAATAACCCCTGCCGTGTGCGTAACGGGCAGTGCCAATAAGTCCCGTTTCGTTAAAGGATACACCATGAGCCTTGTAATGTATTTGATTTATGTGTTCGGAGCATTTTCTCTCTACATGCTCTGGGTCCTAGGGCTCACGTTTTTTGTTCAATTTGTGATTCCGTGGCTGGTGTTTGTGGCAGTGATTTTTGCACCTTTGGTTTGGACTACTCTCAAGGACGATCGTGGACTCCGATAAGGCTTTCTTTGGAACTATCCTTGCGATGTTTGCGCTAATGACCGGTAACCCTGTCATTGCTCTGATCATCTTTTTTCTGGCAGTAATATAATGAATGTTTGGACAATTCTCAACATTGTGTTGGCCTGGTTTTGTTGGAAGTGGGCTCAGCGTGATTTTGAAAACGGTTATCCCAAGCTGGGATGGATGAACATTTTCTTCAGTGCTTGGAACGCGGCAGCAGCCGCTAATGCAATTCTTTAAAGGAACAATATGTACGAAATTTGGGACGGTGATGTGTTTTTGTTCTATGTAGACCACCCCGACGAAGCAGATACATACACAGAGTCGGGCTTTACAGTACTTGAAGTGGACATGAGTTAAGTTTTCCTAAGGCAGTAAACGGTTGGCTCCGGCCTTAGGCTTTATACAGGGACTTCGGTCCCTGTTTTTTTGACTTTTTGTTGCGGTAAGTATATACTACTAACAATGTTTAAATTTTTACGAATAGTTTTTGGACAACAATCTGATTTTGAACTTCGATTTAAAATTAAGAATTCTCACATTGCTGAACTCTGGGTGGAACGTATGTTACAACGCACAGCCTGGCCATTGGATCACCCGGATAGATTCTACGGTTTTGGCACTCCAGCAGAGGAACGGCAACGTGCAGTTAGCATGATTCGGCAATGCATTAATACAATAAATGCACACGAACCGATTATACATCGAGAGTTTGAGTACACACAAGATTGCTTGAATTACTTGCACAACATATTTGAGCGATATCACGGACTACTTGATCAACAAACATCAACATATTGGACTAATGCACCTGAGTCTGTAAGAAAAGCATTGGCAGAGTTAAACCTGGCCGTGCATAGATGCGAAAGTGTAGCAACTGGTAATCAACCAAGGTTTGTTTGCACTTGGTATGGTATGCCCAAGACACATAAACTTGATCCAGAGTTGCAAGGAGTTTATGGAGATTGGCAGATCAAGTTTGGTACTGTGTACTTGAATTATTGCGAAATTGGTAAAACAGCAGAAGATCTTGCACACGACAACGATAAGTACATCAGTGACGATGCATTCAGACCATTTAGTTACTACAGTGCAGACTTTAATGTACAGTTCTATGATCGAAACCTAACTGAAATATACGGGCAGGTTCAAAACTATATTGACCAACATCAAGATTTTTTTCTTGAACAAAACATAAAAAGTGTGTATAATATCAAAGCACAACCACTGCGATTTCCTGTTGCTGAATTAGAGTACACCGGCGACAGAAGTAAATTACTCTTAGACATTGCACAACGACAGTGGGTACAACAAGTTATATTAGAATGAAAACAGCAACCATAGTTATTCGAGACGAAGTCAATATCAAAATAGAAGGTCTCGACCTTGATGCTCGAAAACGCTTAGTAAACACTTTTAAATACGATGTTCCTTATGCACGTTATTTGCCAGCAGTTAGACTAGGACGATGGGATGGCAAAGTTAGCTATTTCCAGTTAGGCGGATCAACATACACAAATCTATTGCCAGAAATTATTCCAGTGCTGGAACAATATAACTATGATATTGAGCTAGATGATCAACGTGAATATTCCAACACATTTGATTTTGATTTGGTAGAAGAGCATCGCTGGGCATACAAAACATGGCCCAAAGGCCACCCTGCGGCAGGTGAGCCTATCATGTTGCGTGACTATCAAGTAGAAGTCATCAACAGATTTTTAGAAAACCCGCAGAGCATTCAAGAAGTAGCCACAGGTGCAGGCAAAACAATTACCACAGCCACACTCAGTGCCGCAGTAGAACACTATGGTCGAAGCATTGTTATTGTACCCAACAAAAGTCTAGTAACACAAACAGAAAAAGACTATGTTAACCTAGGACTTGATGTTGGTGTTTATTTTGGTGATCGCAAAGAACACGGCCGCAAGCATACCATTTGCACTTGGCAAAGTCTCAATGTACTGCTGAAAAACACAAAGTCAGGTACTACAGATGTGACCATCGGGGAGTTTATTGAGGATGTGGTGTGTGTCATGGTTGATGAAGTACACATGGCCAAAGCTGATGCGCTGAAAACTTTACTAACAGGTGTAATGGCAAAAGTGCCAATTCGCTGGGGTCTCACAGGAACTATACCCAAGGAAAAGTTTGAAAGCCAGGCCTTGTTGGTAAGTCTTGGCCCTGTGATTGGCAAACTTTCAGCAAATGAACTACAACAACAAGGCGTACTGGCCAATTGTCACGTCAACATTGTACAGTTAGTGGATCATGTTGAGTACAAAGATTATCAACAAGAACTAAAATATCTGTTGGAAGAGTCTGGTAGATTAGACACCATGGCAGACTTGATTAGCAAGGTCAATGCCACAGGCAACACACTTGTGCTAGTAGACAGAACAGAATGTGGACGACAGCTGGTTGAACGACTGGGCGATAGAGCAGTATTTGTATCAGGGGCAACCAAAGCAAAGGACAGACAAAGTGAATACGACGAAGTGGCAGAAGCAACAGACAAAATTATTGTGGCTACATATGGCGTGGCTGCGGTTGGCATTAACATTCCTCGTATTTTCAATTTGGTGCTTGTCGAGCCTGGCAAATCGTTTGTTAGGGTTATCCAATCAATTGGTCGTGGTATCAGGAAAGCTGAGGACAAAGATCATGTGGAAATCTGGGATATTACGTCAACATGCAAATTTGCAAAAAGACACCTGACCAAACGCAAGGCATTTTACAAAGAAGCCAATTATCCTTTCACTACAGAAAAACTTGAATGGATGAAACTAGCATGAAAATTGTAGTGTGTGGAGATAGTTTTTGCGCCAGCTCTGTAGTTGCACACCCGTCGACCGGAGACCGAGCACACTTTAGTCAAATACTAGAAGATCGTTACGGACACGAAGTAACAAATCTTGCACATGGTGGTATGAGCAACACAGCCATATGGTTTCAAATTGAGCAAGCAATCAAATTAAAACCTGATGTTATTGTTTACAATAAAACATGGAGCAGCAGAATTGATTTATACACAAGAGATGCATATTTTAATGAAAACAATAGTTTAAAAAATTTCATTTACTATGATCCTTGTTTTTCAAGTTCACATACTCCTTATGTAGGATCATTTGATGACGATGGCAAAGAAGGTAGCATGGTGATCAGTGCAGGCTGGCTCAATATAGAAAATAGCCCATTCTACAAACTATCCAAAGAACAGATTACTGCGGTCAATCTATATCTCAAGTATTTGTACAACGATTCATTGTGTACCAAAAAAGATCAGTGGGTATTTGAGTATTGGGAAATGCAGTGCCAACAACACGGTATAAAAACCATATATTTCAACGACAAAAACATAGGCGGCCCTGCCTATGAATTTTCTGAAAAAAATCGCGAGTATGATTCTCCATTTCATACTGATCGAGCCACACAAGAAACAGTGGCTCAAAATATTCAAACGCAGTTGATCTCTTGACTTTTGCGTTAAACACATCTATACTATATTCATATGCGCATATTAACCTTAGACAACAACTGTTACGACCTAGATCATCTTCCTGAAGAAATTGATGATATGAGATTTGCTATACTTGATAATTCTAACCCAGTAGACCCTGACTATCATTTTATACCTTTGATATTTTTAGAAAGTTTTACTGCACCAGCATTGGTATTACGTATAGGAAACAACACAGTGAGAATGCCCATGGATTGGCAAATACTGATAGGAGAACCAGAGATTGGTGATCTAGAAGTACTACCGTTGACATCAATCAACGATCGTGGATTTCGAGTGTTTGAATTCAATCCGCTGACTAGTTTTAGACCAAGTTTTCCTGATATTGAAATTCTAGATGTTTATCACGAAGTTAATTGGTACGCTCCTAAACTTAAAAACGGGCAGATGTTAGCAGTTCCTTTGGACGACGGCCCGGAACCTGCATGTGTTTATTTTGTCAAAGACGTTAGCCGCAACTGCGAAATTGTAGATTACAACAAGGCTTGGTAATGCAACTCAAATACGATAATCACAACATCGGTGGTGAGGTTGTCAAAGACAACGAAACTTATCTGCTGAAAGATAACCGGACGCTGAACAATCTTGTACTGAGCTCAACAAAGTTGTATCGTGGCCAAGCCACTCGTGGACACAGTCACGCTGGGCAAGAAGAAGTGTACTTCTTTGTGCAAGGTACTGGCGTTATGATCGTAGACGAACAAAAGTTTCGTGTAGCAGCAGGCGACATCATCCTCATTCCTGACGGTGCTTTTCATAGAGTGATCAACGACGGTGAAATGAACTTGGTGTTTAATTGTGTGTTTGATGGAAAAAGGAATCACTGATGGGTACACTTACTCCGGGCGCAACTTACATTTACGAGCGTGTTGCTGGCACAATCTTTGCTAGAGAGTTTGGCAAAACAGAACGCAAAGTAGTTGGTTATGCTACTGAAATAAGTCCTGATATTGAAATGTACCGCAGTGAGATCAACCAGGTGTTGTTGATGTGTGAACAAGATCCAGCAATGAAGGACTTGCTAGAGCAACTGTTTGTAATGTATAATCTAAAAAAACAACATGAGTGATAAACTAAACATTGCCAATGAGATGCGCCAGTTTGATCGCAAGTCTAGATCGTTCTATGATGAGCTCACAGAGGAAGAGCGCAAAAAATTCAGTCCGTATCTAATGATACGCTGGGGCAGTTCTGTAGAAGGCTCTCGAGATCTACAGGAGTTCTATGTAATTGCTACCAATGAACGACTCAACAAGCATTTTTTTGCAGTGAATACCACTGCACACAAAAAGCTACAGTGGTTGTTGGCTACAACAGTGAGCCCAGACATGGGCACGCCTCGACACACTTGGATCGCTCCTAAAAAGAAAGAAGCTGGTGCCAGTGCAAAAAGAAAAGCATTACAAGAAATATATCCTAGTTATAAAAACGATGAAATTGATTTAATGATGCAGCTTGTGTCTCAAAAGGAAATTGATGCCTACTACAAGTCTGCTGGCGAAGACCGAAAATAAAATGACATATCAGTGCGAGTTTTGTAAAAAAACTTTTGCCAAAGAAAGCACTGTTGCTGTTCACATGTGCGAACCCAAACGACGTCGTTTGGAACAAAATCAACGCGGAGTGCAAATTGGTTTTCAAGCATATCTTGAATTCTACAAACTAATGAACAAGTCTGGCAAAGCTAGAACATTTGATGACTTTGCTGATAGTCCTTATTATAAAGCTTTTACCAAGTTCGGACGTTACTGTGTGGACACGCGAGTGATCAATCCCAGTCGTATGATTACTTGGTTGCTGAAACATCAAAAGAAAATTGATCAGTGGTGCAGTGATAGAATCTATACTGAATATCTCATTGAATATTTACAAACCGAATCGGTTGCAGATGCATTGGCTCGCAGTGTAGAATACAGCATAGAATGGGCACAGAATAATCAAGCTAGACCACAAGACTGTTTGCGTTATGGCAGTGTGAATGGTATTTGTTATGCTATCTCCACAGGACGTATCAGTCCTTGGGTAATTTATAATTCTAATTCTGGGCAAGAATTTTTAGCGCAGTTGAACGCTGAGCAATTGCAAATTGTTTGGCCATATATCAACAGCGATTTATGGCAACAGAAGTTTCAACAAAGTCGTGAGGATCTCGACTATGCAAAAGATATTTTAACTACAGCAGGATGGTAACATGATCAAAGGTGTAAACGGTGGCAACGGAATACAAGTAAGCGGAGGCTACTTCTCTTGGCCTTCGTTCTATCAGAGTTCTGCAACATCTGGTAATACGCTGATAGGACAAGTTAGATACAACGGTTCGAGTCAAAATATGGAAGTGTATGATGGCAGCAGTTGGTTAATAATGTCTTCCGCACATCCCACGGTGGAACTATCGGGTGACGTCCAGTCTGTACTAAACTGGGCTAGAATGAAAATGGCCGAAGAAGCACGTATTCAAGAACTTGCAGCAAAACATCCTAGTGTAGCAGATGCTTTACAAGCTGTGGCCAAAGCCGAAGAGCAAGTTCGAATTGTAGCAGCATTGGTGGACACTGCATGAGCGCAGACATTGACATTGACTTGCCCAACAGGGATGCATTGCTGAAACTAATACAGCATGTTCCAGCACGGTTAGAAGTTGATGGTCAAACTCGACGTCACAATTCTGGTGTATACGTCACTGAGATTCCGCGTGATCCTGTGCATGGTTGTGCTGCTATAGATTACGAAACAGCAGAGAGTCGTGGTTATTTCAAAATTGACTTGTTGAACATGAGTGTGTACAGCATGGTGCAAAGTCCTGAACACTACGAACAGGCATTGGCACAGACTCCAGACTGGCAGAGGCTATGGACAGACAGTACCTGGGCCAGTCAATTAGTACATGTAGGAAACTACACTGGTCTGTTGCAGCAAATGCAACCGGACTCAATTCCTAGAATGGCTGCATTTATATCTATTATCCGTCCGGGCAAAGCTCATTTACAACGCAGACCTTGGACAGAAGTATTTGCCACAGTGTGGGATGGGGATGCAAGTCGTGGATTTGTGTTCAAAAAGTCGCATGCTATATCATATGCCAGGCTTGTTGCACTGCACATGAATTTACTCAGTCCATGCGTCGAACAAGAGTAATTGATTTGCGTTTGGATTTTTTTCGGGCTATGTCTTGAAGGCTGCAAATAGGTCCGTGTAATATTTCAAGATCTTTGTTGCTAAACGTTCGTAGTGTATCTCTAAATTTGTCCCAGTCCCCTCTGAGGAAAATATTAATAGGTATCGAACGATTACTTTCCCACCACCATTGATTAGCAAGTTCTAAGAAATCTAGTTTATCTTGTTGATTTTGAACTGCGCCGAAGTCGTAGATCGTTGTAACCGCGTCGTCACGATTTTGTACTATACCAATATATTCAACGTTGGCGTAGATGCACAGCGTTATAAAGGGGTATTTCTCAGTTAGCTTTTCGAATAAATTATTGCCCATCGGAGGTATTTATATTTGGATAAATAGGTAAATGTATTCTACCACCGTTTATCTATACCAACAAATCACTCGAGTGTTATTAGTTGACACCAGCGGTGGTTATTTTTTAGCGAGGTACAACCCAGTGTATGCCAAACAATTAACCATAAACAAAGGAGTGGACAATGTTCTGCTTTTTGAATTTATAAATCAGGATCAAAAACCTGTTAACATCACTGGGTCCAGTTTTGTGTTTAGATTAATGAATCAAACTGGCGATCGATTGATACTAGAAAAAACCATGGACATACTCAGTGCATCAACTGGTAGAGTCAAAGTAGTACTCGACAGCGCCGACACTGTGGATGTTATTGCCCAGCCCGGTAGTTACAGCATACAACGCACAGCTGGCAGTTATGTTCAATCTGTGTTTGTAGATGATAACTCAGGCGCTCGAGGAGACTGCAACATAGTTGATAGTGTGTTTCCAGAATTTGTACCCAGCCAGGAACTTACTATTCCTACCATTTATGGCAAAGCGCAACAGTTACAGCCAGGACCTACAAATTGGCCGGATTGGGCTTTACAACCTGAACCAGTTAATACCACACAAAACACAGAATTCTACAGCAGTGAATTACCAACAAATGGACAACAGCTTACCACCATCAGCATGGACCTTGATCACTACACAGGCACAATCAAAGCTCAAGCTGCACAGGATTATCAAAGCGTTTGGTATGACGTCACTGCCAGTTATGAATTTTTCAACGAAACCAAACGTTGGCATTTGAATGTTGAAGGTTTTCATCCACTGATTCGTCTAGCTTTCAACAACAGTTTGGGTTTTGGCGCCACTGCCAATGCTACAGTCACAGATGGTGTGGTCACTGCTATTACTCTTACCAATGCTGGCCAAGGTTATGTTGCACCACCCAGACTGCAAATTTTGGGCAATGGTGCAGGAGCACAAGCCACTACCACACTGGGTGACAATAGTCAAGTAGCAGGTATAACCATTGTCAGTGGTGGCTCAGGTTACTTGCCACTGCAATACCAAGGCACAGTGGCCGCCACGGTGCTAATTGATAACGGAACTATAACTAATCTCCAATATCGTTGATATTTCAAGCTTGATCTGTTAAACTATACAGATGCTTGACATCCAAAGTTATCTTCCTGCAAAAAGAAAGTCCAGTCCCAGCGGCTGGATCAGTTTCAACGCAGTATGTTGTCAGCACAACGGACAAAACCCAGATCGCCGAAGTCGCGGTGGCCTCAAAGTCAATGACCAAGGCTGGAGTTACCATTGTTTCAATTGCGGCTATACGGCTAGTTTTATACTTGGGCGTACAGTAACGTTTAAAGCTCGACGACTGCTGTCTTGGTTGGGTGTACCCGAAACAGAAGTAGATGTACTGAATCTTGAAAGCTTGAGACATCGTAGCATTCACGGTATCATAGATGATCGTAAACGTGTGTCTGATGCTATTCAAGGCATTGAATTTCAAGAGTTTGATGACTTGCCTCCAGGCAGTGAATTGATCACACCCGAAATGCCATTGTATTGGAAATATATTAGAGACAGACATGTACCTGAAGACTTTCCTATGTTGACAGCAATTCGCAACGATGGAATTCACTGGGTTCGACCACATGTTACAGTACCTTTTACCTATGATGGCAAAATGATAGGTTGGACTGCTAGGTTTTTAGACAACAAACAACCCAAGTACATTAATCACAGTCAACCGGGATATGTGTTTGGTGTAGATCAACAGCATGAGTCGTGGCAACATGTACTGGTTATGGAAGGTATCTTTGATGCTCTCAGCATAGGCGGTCTTGCAGTGATGCATAATACCATAAATGATGCACAGGTAAAACTAATACGCAGTCTTGGAAAAGAAGTTACAGTAGTGCCTGATCAGGATCGAGCTGGTTTAGAATTAATTGATCGTGCAGTAGAACTAGGATGGGCAGTGAGTATACCTGCCTGGCAAGACTGCAAAGATGTCAATGACGCTGTGAAGAAGTATGGTCGATTAGGCACTGTACTAAGTATCATGCAAGCTAGAGAAACTAGCCGAATCAAAATAGAACTAAGGAAGAAGCAACTTGTTAAAAGAATATAATACTGAAGTTCAAAAATTATTTTTAGAAATGATGCTTGAAGATGCACAGAGCTATGTGCGTGTTCAAAACATATATAATCCTGAAAATTTTGATAGAAGTTTACGCAAAGCGGCAGAATTTATCAAGGAGCATAGTGCCAAGTTTAGCACACTGCCTGACCGCACACAGATTGCCGCAGCAACAGGTATCAAACTACAACCTGTTCCTGAACTCAATGAAGGACATCACAATTGGTTCTTGGAAGAGTTTGAAGGCTTTACCAAGCGTCAAGAACTAGAACGTGCTATCTTAAAGGCAGCAGACTTACTGGAAAAGGGCGAGTTTGAGCCTGTGGAAAAACTAGTAAAAGATGCTGTTCAAATCTCATTGACCAAAGATCTCGGCACAGACTTTTGGGCTGATCCTGAAGGCATGTTTACCAAGTACTTTGATGCTGGCGGACAAGTTTCAACAGGTTGGCCGCAGGTCGACAGGTTGTTGTATGGCGGATTCAGTCGTGGTGAACTAAACATCTTTGCAGGTGGATCGGGCTCGGGCAAGAGCTTGGTGATGATGAACATTGCATTGAACTGGGTGCAACAGGGCTTGCATGGTGTTTACATTTCGTTAGAACTTTCAGAAGAACTCACAGGTCTGCGTACAGCAGCCATGTTGACTGAAATGAGTACCAAAGATATTCGCAGAGATAAGTCAACAGCGGCACTCAAAGTCAAAATGGTAGGTAAAAAAGCCGGCAGCTATCAAGTCAAAGCATTGCCAGCACAAAGCAACATCAATGATATTCGTGCGTTCTTAAAAGAATACCAAATCAAAACTGGGCACCGAGTTGACTTTATGATGGTAGACTACTTGGACTTGCTGATGCCGGTGAGTGCAAAAGTCAGTCCCAATGACTTGTTTGTCAAAGACAAGTATGTAAGTGAAGAGCTGCGCAACTTGGCCAAAGAACTGGGCATCTTGCTTGTAACAGCGTCGCAGTTGAATCGATCAGCTGTGGAAGAGATTGAATTTGATCACAGTCACATCAGTGGTGGTATTTCCAAGATCAACACAGCAGACAACGTGTTTGGTATCTTTACCAGTCGTGCTATGAAAGAGCGCGGCAAGTATCAAATTCAGTGTATGAAGAGTCGTAGTTCAACAGGTGTAGGACAAAAGATTGACTTGGAATACAACATTGATACCATGCGCATCACAGATGCAGGCGGGGATGAACAGGACACTTTCCGCGGTGGTCCCAAGCCCAGTGTCATGGATGCAATCAAAGCCAAAGCATCAGTAAAAGCAGCAGACGAGAGCGAACAAAATCCAACCAAATGGGAACGTGCAACAGGAACCCCTGCCTGGGAGCAAGGACCTAAAGTAACAGCAGATGTTCAGAGTGTTAAACTTAAACAACTGTTGGGTCAGATTAAATCACTATGACACAGAAATGCATTGATGCTTTTAAAAACATAAACATTGTTGCCAGCAGTGCCGATGGTATAAAAATATCTCCCTGTTGTTTATCGCCCACTGTTTCTGTTGATAACATAGATTTTGAAAACGATCAATATCTGAATCAAACCAGAGAATCTTGGACCAACAACCAATACCCATTGGCCTGTGTCAATTGTAAAAATACAGAACTTGCAGGGTATCCTAGCCGCCGTCACAAAGTAAATCAATGGTACAAAGAAAACAATCTCGACAACGAAAATGTTGAGATGATAAAAATTGACTATTGGGTTGGTGACCTATGCAATCTTGCTTGTGTAATCTGTGGACCCAAATACAGCAGCGTTTGGAAACAAGAATTAAAACTGCCGATACTAACACAAAAAGTTAAAATTAATCAGTTATGGACCACACTGAATCTCAACAAACTAAGATATGTACATTTCAATGGTGGTGAGCCACTGTTGAACAAAGAACATGTTCGATTTCTTCAGGCCATTCCTAACAAAAATTCAGTACAGATCAACTACAATACCAACGGAACTGTTAGAGCGTCGGTCGAACTGCTGAGTTTGTGGAAACAGTTTAAATTGGTACAGTTAGATTTCAGCATTGACGACATAGGGGATAGATTTGAGTATCAACGATATCCTGCTAAATGGAGTGAAGTGTCTGAAAATCTACTATGGTACATTGACAATGCCACACATAATTGTATGTTTGCTGTCAATACGTCAGTGGGAATTTTAAATCACAGTAATCTCAATAACTTGAATTCTTGGCTGCAACAAAATTTTATTGCAACAAGATTTACAGACGCCATTGAGCATCGACAACAACCCACTCAGGGTATTTTTGCCTTCAATGGTTTTGAAAGAAAAAAGTCCAATATAGTTGCTACCTTGGACTCTATAGATCAACGCCGGGGAACAAATTGGAGGAAAACGTTCCCGGAGTTAATTAAGTTACTGAGCCTTTGATCACAGCATAGCGCAACACAATGGCTTCGCTGAGTGAACCAGCAGTGATGTTTCTCACTGAGATAACTGCTGAACCTGCTGAGCAAGTTGCGTCTAAGTTGTAAGCAGCACCTGTAGCAACACCACCTACAATATTCAATATCATTACATCTCTAGCACCAATGGTTGAGTTAGTCAGTGTAAACTGAACTGTGGTGGCAGCAGCCAATGCAGTGTTCTGCATGGTAATCTCACCCGCAGGTTTGTTCAGTGTAACGCCGGTGGATTTGTTACCGCCTTGACTCACTGTGCCACCAGCACCGGTGTTATAACCCAGTGTGCCGCCGTCGGTTAATCCGATGCCACCTGTACCGGCTACGCTGATATTTCCTGGTACAGTGATTCCGGTGCTAGCAATAGTAGCACTCAATGTTCTAACGTTGCTACCTGTAGGTGCATTGTAAAACTGTATCGTAGATCCTTGCGCGGTGCCGCTGTAAGTTTCTGTGGCCACAAAATCAACACTGCATGGTGCTAAACCTCCACCGGACGGGCCATAGGAGCCTGCGCCGTTCCAACCTACAGCTACAAATCTTGACAACACATCGTTGGCCTGCGGTGCAGTAGGACTGTCCACTGTGCCGCGAGCTAAGCGACCCACATATGCAGGATTAACACCAGTACCAAACGCATCGTTGGTAATTCTACTGGTAACACCATCGTTACCAGTGATGTGAATCATGCCGCCAGCGTTGGTCACTGCTTGATAATTACCTGTGCTGGAACCCACAATGTTTAATGCACCTGCTGAGTTAGCAGCAATGGCTGTAGGTGCCTTGAACTGCACAATACCAGTGTCCAATACTTGGAAGGAAACATTGCCAGTGCTGGTATATGTTTTGAAGTTGCTACCAACGTTTAAGTTGCCTGTAATACCGACACCGCCTGTGACAGTCAGTGCACCGGTTGTAGTGCTGGTACTCACAGTGTTGGCGGTTATAGCCAATGGGACATTGATTGTTCCGGGTGCTCTACTGTTGTCAAAAATCCAAATGGTAGTGCCACCGTCAATGGTGACAAATTCAAAAGCATAGTTACCCACAACACCAAATGTAATGGTATTTGATACACCTGCAGTGCCTGGGCTAACTCCAGCAATCAATGTAATACCCTGACTCACAGCAGCCGGTAGTGTTACAGTGTGCGCAACGTTGGTAATGTTAATGCCCACTCGCACAGTGCCTGCTGTACCAGCTGTGGGCCAGTTTGAAAAACTCAAACTAATTGAGCCCGTGGTGTTGATTTGTTGGAATGGTGCTACTGCATAATCGATATTGATAGAACCAGATGTAGCTGTCAGCGCCGAATAAGCATAGCTAACATCACGCAATTGCACAGCATAGATCTCTTGATCATTCATGTCATTGTCAAGAGTGGTTCCAGTAATGGCCGCTTTGAGAATGGCTTTGCTCTGAAGCTCGGTTATTTCATCCGCTGCGTATTGAAAATTTGTTTTAGTATTAGTAAAATTGTCGCGCATGCCTTGTGTATTGTTAGGCACGCCAGCGACTGGGTAAGTCCCGTCGATGTTGTTGGGATTGATTTGGCTGGTCATAGGGTATCCTTGTGGAGCATTAGATATTTATTCCCAGCCCCAAATCGCTAAATAATACAAAGGTCCAAAGAACATGCAAAAAAAGACCCGCAGTTTGCTAGAAGAATTAGATAGTTTATATATTGAGCGCGATCGTAAAATACTGATCGAAAATCGCGCTACCAATGTAATAGATTCTGCTATTCGTTTGATTGAACAAATTGAAGCAGAATATACTCCCGAGCAGGCTGAGAATTTAACTCGCAAACTGTTGAACGCCATACGATCAAAAGATGCTGGCAAATTTTCCAGATCAGTTAAAAGAACACATTTAGACTTATAATATGCATATATTCGAAGGCGGCAACGTATTTAAAGACAAGATGGGCGTGCCACTCACACGCCGAATCAAGCAGGCCGAAATTCCTGCCACAATCAAATGGTTGGAATCTGTTACTGGACTGGATTTACACGGTGCCAATGATCCTGCTACAAACTATCCCATCAAGTGGTTGGGCAGCACTGGTAAAAAACCCGATTCGGGAGATTTAGATCTTGCAGTAGAACTGTCGGACAAAACCAAACCAGAACTCAAAGCTCACTTGGACCAATACGTCACAGGTCAAAAACAAGATCCCAAAGATTTTGTCCGCATGAGTGGTGAAGCGGTACATTTCAAAACACCCATTGAAGGCGATGCCAATCGTGGATTTGTACAAACAGATTTTATGTTCATGCCCAATATTGATTGGGGTGCATTCTTTTTAAGCGGTGGCGTTGACTCTGAGTACAAAGGAATGTTTCGCAATGTATTGATGAGTTCAATTGCCAAATCACAAGGACTCAAGGCCAGTGCCAAAGGCGTTACCAGTCGCACCACAGACAATGTAATAACAACAGATCCTGATCGAGCTGCCGAATTACTGTTGGGCCCAAACATGCGCCGAAACAATCTTAAAAATGTTGAAAGCATTTACACAGCATTAGCAAACCACCCAGACCGTGATGCCAAGCTGGCAGATTTTCGCGAGTACTTGTCAAGAGAAGGTGTAAAAGAACCTGGCACAGTGGCCGAAAGTGAAACAAACTTTCTAGCACGTTTGCGTGATCGTATTGTCAATCAAGGCATGGCTCCGCTGATCGAAACAGGATCAGCCAATCCCTATAGTCTTTATGAAGCTGAACAGCCAGGCGTCGGTGGCAGAGCCAAGGGCATTGAACATCTTGAAGATCTAGTATTTCGACACGGCGCAGCAGGCATCACTCAAGCCATAGAAATAGCTCAACATGCCACTGAACAACCACGAACTGTGACGGCCAAGTGGGATGGCAAGCCTGCTGTGATTTGGGGTCGTAAACCTGCCACTGGCGAGTTTGTGTTAACTGATGGATCTGGATTTGAAGCCAAAGGCTACGACGGACTTGCCACAAGCCCGGCAATGATGGCTGATATACAAAATCGCCGCGGTCCAAATCGCGAAGGTCTTATCAACATTTATCGACAGTTATGGCCTGTGTTAGAAGCCAGCCTACCGTCTAATTTCCGTGGTTACGTCAAGGGCGATTTATTGTACATGGACACACCGCAAGTAGAAGCTGGCAATTATGTGTTTCGCCCTAACACAGTAACATACAAAATTCCAGTAAAAAGTGCATTGGGTCAACGCATAGGCAACAGCAAAATTGGTGTTGCAGTACATTCAATGTATGCTGACGTAGGCGATGCACGTCAACCACTGAGCAGAATAACATTCAACGAGGTTCCAGGGCTTATGTTAGAGCGGCCTGCTACACCAACATCGTTGGAACTCAATCAAAACATTGTCAAACAATTAAAAACTATTGTGAGATCACAGGGCAACAACATGAAAGTGCTGTTTAATCCTGTGGAGTTGCGTGCCCAACAAGTCACTGACTTGTTTAAGTTGGCTGTGGATTTTATCAATACCAAAGTTGGCGGCCCGCTTGAGCCCGCAAATCAACTCATTGTTGAATTTGGACAGTGGTTACAGGGTCGAGTTACTCCTCGTAAATTTAACAACATTGTTGAGTATCTCAAAAATCCCGGTACAAATCAAGAAGCACTGGCCGCGGCATTTTTAGCATTTGAATTGTTGCACGAACTCAAAGTTGATATATTGCGTCAAGCAGATGTACAACATCCTGGTCAAGAAGGCTGGGTCATGGCCACTCCTGCAGGCTATGCCAAGGCTGTGAGTCGCTTTGACCCCAACGCTTTTGCTGCTGTGAACCGAGCACAAAACAACCCCAAATGATAGTTTTTTTGTCGGTTTCATAAATAAAAGTAGGCCCAACGTGGCCACATATTAAGGAGCTCAAAATGGCATCATTAACAAAAGTAAACGGCACCACCCAACCGGTGTTTGCCATCGACGTACAAAACGGTACTATCGCTAACACAGCTAACGTAGCAGCTGGCGGCCCAGTTCAAATGGCTGGTCCTAAGCTGGATTTCTTCAGCTTGACAGCCAACAGCGCACTCAGTGCTTCTGGCGTTGCTAACGCTACTGGTTACCTAAACAACGTTCTGCAAGCTATTCAGCAAAACGGAACTGTTGCTATGTATCAAGTAACACCTAGCGCACCTACAGTGTTGAACATCGCTATCTACCCAACTGGCGCTTATACCACAGCTACCCTGGTTGCTGCTGCTCAAACAGCCAACGCTACAGGCGGCTTGAACATTGGTATCCCAACTGCCAACGTCGCTGGTTCTGCCACATTCACCAACGTTTAATTTAGTTTAAACTCACCGTGAGACGACCCTGGATTTATTCCAGGGTTTTCTTTTGGGCGTAAATATCAACAATGAAGATTGTTTGCAAAACATTGTTTGATTGTACATATACCGGAGTTACTGGCAGCTTCAAGCCCAGCCAAATTCCTTTCAATGACCGAGCAGGTCAGCTGATACAAAATGTTGCTGATTGGAATAAGTCTAGAAATCAACAGCGCAACTGGGAAACAATACTACAGTTGATTAGCCTCAATACACAACCACAAGATATTATACCACCAAAGTTAATTGACAAAATTTGGGAATTTGAATTTCGTGTCGAATCAGCAGATGTGTTTGCAGTGAGTCACAGTTCAGACCCGTTGGCTGGGTTAAAACAAAATTGTGCAGGTGTGCCAATGATTGTCAAACTCAACGAAAAAAATAACATAGATCCTGTACTTCAGAGCCAAGGCCCTGATCAAAACATTTGGTTTAATGCCATAAATATAGGATTGGAGTAACACAATGGCCGAAACTACAGATATTGAAAAAAAGAGCCTTGAAGCACACGTTGAACTATGTGCTGAGCGCTATCGTGCATTAGAAACACAGTTCACAGAAGTAAAAAAAGATATTTGTGAAGTCAAAGATTTAGCCGAAAAAACACATAGCTTGGTCAACAAGCTGGCTGAAAAAAGAAACACACAGTTAATTAATTGGGGAATCGGCATTATTGGTGCTTTGGTTGCTGTCATTGCTTATCTGTTGTCCAACCATGTTGTTTTTAAATGAATACCGATCAAAAATTAGAATCCTTTGCTCAACGATCAGCAAGATACGTGCTAGACAATTCTATTATCCCTCTCAATCAAGGTTATCTAGTTTTTGGAAAATACAATTTACAACCTGTTGACGGCGGCTACGATGTGTATCACTATGATGATTTGGTAGGAACTTTTAGCAGTAAACGCACCGCAGTCAGCTGGTGCATTGCTGAAAGATATCGTCAGCATCAACTAAGCTTTGATATACGAGTTCTTGATTCAAAAAAATCTCAACTTGCCGCAGACATATACGCAAGGCAGCAGGTATCACAACGCTGTAACCATGCACAATTTGCGGAAATAGTTGAAACCAAGCTAGAACCCAAAATTCGTTATTTTAATACTATAAAGGCCGAACTCGAAAAATGTGTTAATTCGGCTAAATATCTACAACTTAGAGGATTCTCAAATGAAACTGCAAGAACTAGCCGCGGCTAAACCTACAAAACAAATTTCCAAAGTATTTGAAAGCTACTTTGGTTCAACGTTTAATGTTCAGAATTTAACCACTAAACAAGCAAAATCCATGCTGCAACGTGTTCGTGGCGTAATTGCTGAACATCAAAATACCACAGCTCGACATACCAGTGAACGCAATCCTGGATACTTAAAATTAGTAATGGTTGAACAAGCTCTTGCTGCACGTCTAGCAGAAATGCAACCAGTGGCGCCAGGCGCAGCACAACAACAGCAAGTTGGTCAAGCTGCTGCTACTATTGCTACCACCAAAGATCCTAAATTAAAAGCTGCACTAACCAAAGCCAGCAAAGGTCAATCGTTGACTCCTGATGAGCAGAAATTGGTAGCCGGTGCAGCATTGATGAAGACTGAGGACAAGCTAGCTAGAGCTTACAAAATGCTCAAAGAAAGCGAAGTTCAACAAGCTCAAGTTGTATTGGCTGCACAAGACATGGTTGACAAAATGCAAGCCATGTTGGAAGATGTCAGCGAACTGCAATTCAAAGAACTTCCTGCTCTTGTTGATTCTATCAAGAACCAAGTTGGTATTGATCAAGCACAACAGTTCAACACAGATGCCAGTGCTGCACTCAGCGGATTGATGCAGAATCTTCAACAAGCCAAACAACAAATGGACACTGCCCTTGGTGTAGTAACTGGTCAAGCTCCTACAGGAGCTGCTGCTCTTGGTGCAGAATTAGGTGCCGAAGCTGGTGCTGATGCAGGTGCAGAATTAGGCGCAGATGTAGGTGCAGAGGTTGGCGACGATCTTGGTGCAGACCTTGACGCTGCTGCTGCTGACGCTGCTGATCTTGGAGACGAGCCAGCTGCCGGTGCTGCGCTAGGACGAGCACGCCGCTGATGAAAATATTTGAAGTTGATGCTTCATCAAATGCAACACCAAGCCCAGATAAACTTCTGGGCATGGTAGAATTCCTTGCTGGCCGAGCTGAAGACACCAATGCTACCAAGCAAATTAGCAAGGATGCATTTATTCAAATGGCAAAGCATTTGGGCATTAACATCAACAACAATAACATACAAAGCATTGTTGAAAAGCCACCTCTCAACAATGTGCTAGAACCTTTTGATCCTAACTCAAACATGATCACATTCAAAGGTGCAGAAATAGGCCCTACCCAAATGCCTGTAAACAAAGCACAGGACATTGTGGCCAACGCCGCCAAAAAAGCCGCCAAGCGAAATCGCGGTATCTAATCACTAGACAAAATCAATTAAATACCTTACAATCATGTAAGGAGTATTTCTATGGCATATTCTGATCAGGTTATTGATCACTATGAGAATCCGCGTAATGTAGGCAGCTTTGCCAAAGACGAAGAAGGTGTTGGCACAGGTATGGTCGGTGCACCGGCCTGCGGAGACGTAATGAAGCTGCAAATCAAAGTTCAAGATGGAGTAATAACAGATGCCCGATTTAAAACATATGGTTGCGGCTCAGCGATTGCGTCAAGTTCGCTTGTTACTGAATGGGTCAAAGGACGCACCCTTGACGAGGCGCAAGAGATATCGAATAGCGAAATTGCTTCTGAGCTTGCCCTCCCCCCTGTTAAAATTCACTGTTCAATACTTGCAGAAGATGCGATCAAAGCGGCAGTAGAAGATTATAAAAAACGATATGAAAATACAACACAGCCACATTGAACATCTTCGCGAGTACAGCAAGCATTTAAAAAATCTCACCAACGAAGATCGTTACACCAGATTTGGATACGCAGCTTCAGCAGAAGCAATTGATCAAATGATTCTTAACATTTTGTACAATCAAGATGATCATCATATCTTTACCTATTATGCCGACAAGCGTGTGGTTGGTTTTGGACATCTAGCTCGCGAAGGCACTGATTGGGAATTAGCAGTCAGTGTTGATAAAGAATTTCAAGGCCGCGGGATTGCCAATGAACTCATGGACTACATGATAGATTGGGGCAAAACACACGGTGTGGAAGTGTTGTACATGCACTGTATCACAGAAAATCAAAAGATACAGCACCTAGCTCGCAAGCATGGATTACGTGCTTGGGATAGATCGGGTCACGAGCTCACAGCCAAAGTTCGATTGCCGGAGCCCACTGTACTCGATTACACAGCTAACTTTGTTCGTGAGCAAAGTGAACTAGCAGCGGATATTGTGCGTCTGCAACGTGTTTGGTTGCGCAATTGGACAAGCAACACAAATGATCACAGTCACTGAAGCCGCTGCCCATAAAATAAAAACTGCCATTGCCAAAAGAGGTCAAGGACTTGGCATTCAAATTGGTGTTAAAACTACAGGTTGCTCTGGACTAGCATATGTGTTAGAATATGTAGACAATCTAAGTTTACATCATGAACCGCCTTTTGAATCCAATGGTGTAAAAGTGTTTGTTGATCCAAAAAATTTGCCTTACCTTACAGGAATGATTGTTGATTATAAACGGCAAGGACTCAACGAAGGGTTTGATTTTATCAACAAAAATGAACGCGATCGTTGCGGTTGCGGAGAAAGTTTTAGAGTTTGAAACAAAAATATATTGATTTATACATGGACTGGGCTCGCCGTGCAGCTGAACTCAGTCATGCTCGTCGTTTGCATGTAGGTGCTGTGATTGTCAAGGACGATACAGTTATCAGCTACGGCTACAACGGTATGCCCGCAGGTTGGGACAACAACTGCGAAGACATTTTAGAAGATGGAACATTAAAAACCAAACCTGAAGTGTTACACGCTGAATCAAACGCAATTGCAAAGCTGGCTAGAAGCCACAACAGTGGTGTCGGTGCTGACATATTCATCACTCATGCTCCTTGTCTTGGCTGTGCCAAGCTTATCTACCAATCTGGTATTTCCAAAGTTTGGTATGGTAATCAGTATAGAGATGACAGTGGCATTGATTTTCTCCAGCAGTCAGGAATTGAAGTAAACAAAATATGATCACACCACGCTACAACTATACACCCTTGGACCGCACTACCATTGACGGCAAACGCCATTACTGCTTGCCCGACGGATCAAAAGTGCCCTCAGTAACTACAATTCTTGACAAGACCAAGCCCGAAGAAAAACGCCAAGCACTGGCCAACTGGAAAAAGGCCGTGGGCGAAAAACGTGCTCAAGAAATTACTACAGAAGCTGCGAATCGAGGCACTAGGATGCACGCCTATTTGGAAACTTATGTAATGAGTGGGGACTTGAAACCTTTGCCTTCCAATCCCTATGCACATCCATCGTGGTTTATGGCAGCAGAAGTTATTCTCAAAGGGCTACAGCATGTAGACGAATTTTGGGGCGTAGAAGTTCCACTGTACTATTCAGGGTTATATGCTGGAACTACAGACTTGATTGGTGTGTGGAAAGGCCGCCCTGCTATCATGGATTTTAAACAAACCAACAAGCCCAAAAAGCGTGAGTGGATTGAGGATTACTTCCTTCAACTTGCTGCCTATGCTGCGGCACACAACGAAATGCACGGAACCAACATAGAAGATGGTGTTATTTTAATGGCTTGCCAGCCCAAGCTGCTGGCCGATGGATCGTATTCTACTCCAGAATATCTTGAATTTGAAGTTGGAAAAGACGAGTTTGCACACTGGAGCAACGAGTGGATGAAACGAGTAGAATTGTACTACCTAACACGCTAAATATGTGATACCTTGTAAGGAATCACACTGTGGCAATTGTACAAATATCAAGAATAACCCAACGTCAGGGTCTACTAGAAGATCTACCACAACCGCTGGCTGGAGCAGAACTTGGCTGGGCTGTGGATCAACGCAGACTGTTTATAGGAAATGGCGAAGTTGCTGAAGGTGCTCCAGTTGTTGGAAACACTGAAATTCTCACTGAATTTACTGATGTTCTTTCGCTGGCTTCTGCATATACCTATAAAGGACAAGCTGGCGGTTACACAGTACAAACTGGTCCTACATCAGGCGATCCAGTAAGTCAGAGCATTCAAAGCAGACTCGACAGCTATGCAGTTTCTACTGTATTTGATGCAGTGGGCGACGGCGACACTGATGTAACAGCAGCCATCAACAGGGCCTTGTTTCAATTGTATTGTGTGCAGTCAAATACACAAATACGCCGCAGTTTATTCTTCCCGGCTGGCACATATATCATTACGGACACTATCAAAGTGCCACCTTATGCCAAGCTTTATGGTGAAGGTGCTGATTCTACTATATTTTTATTTGAAGTACAAACCTGGGCTGCGAACACAGGCTACTCCGAAGGTGTGTTGGTCAAGGTAGAATCTGTGACTCCGGGTGTCTATAACTATTATAGATCAATTGCCGAAGTACCACCGACTGGTATTTTAATTACAAATACCACATACTGGGACTCAACTATTTTGCCCGAATATGTGTTGGAAACTGCTGATAGTCTGCAACAAACAGGAGTCAACATTGGAACCAACGGAGCCATTGCTCCACGCAATGTAGAAATCTCCGGAATTACATTCCAAACAACCGAAGTAGGAAGTCACAACATTTGCAACATCAATCAACTACAGCAAGGTTTTTTTGATAGTTGTAATTTTATAGGACCTCTTCAAGAAATTGACCTTGATACCAACGCCGACGACTTGAGCTGCGTGGTATTCAATGGCACAGCCGAAGTACCACCGACGCAAATTACATTAGACAAATGCAAATTCATAGGCACCACTTATGCAGTAAGCACTGATCAATCAGTCAAAGGAATCACAGTCAGTAATGGTCAAATGAACACATTGTATCAAGGCGTTTATCTTGGTGGCGCAACTGTTGACAACGGTGGACCTACTGGTGTAAGAATTGTACACAATGAGTTCGATAATATTTTTGCTGAAGGTATTGTGATGGAAAATTGTAGCCTCAATGCCAGTGCATACAATACATTCTATGACGTAGGCGATAATTTTTATGGTGTTGCCACTCCTCAAACTCCTATTATTAAAATAAATGCTGACAATAATGTAAGTATTGGAGATTTGTTCCAACGAAATGATGCTCAGGCATTGTTACAACCAAGAATAGAAATATACAATACAGATACCGATACTATTCCGCTTGCAGTGGGATATTCTGGATCTAGTAAATTTCAAGTTGGCAGCTACAGTCGAGAAGCAGGTCAACAAGCTGTTTTAGAGGATGCTGCATCCAATTCAGATTTGTTTACCATTGATGCGGCTGCATCTACTGCTGGAGGAGGCTTCTCAAGTTTTGCAATGAATTATACAATAAAACGAGAAGGCAGCGGAGCAGCATTTGCACTGAGAACTGGAGTTTTATCTGTGCAATCTGCTGATGGCTACGTTTTGAACTACACAGATGATTACAGTGAAAACAACAGCACAGGTATTACTTTGTCAGTGTCACAAGTAAGCGACGATGTAACAGTGGAATACACTGCTACATCAACCGGATTTGATGGAACCATTTATTATAGTATCACACATTTTGCTTAATGTGGCCAAAAACTTTTCCTGAACGCCTCCAAGCGTGGGCATCTCTGAGAGAGCAGTGTGCCCACGACGATTTGGAAACTTGTTTGACTAAAATCAACAGTTGGTGGCAACAAACCCCTTGGTGCCCATACCATTTACACTGGGATGATCGATCCAGTTGGCCCGATCCTTGGCAGCTACTGGACGATAATATATTCTGTAGTCTTGCTAGATCTCTGGGAATCATGTATACTATTGCAATATTAGATCGTCCTGATCTTCAAGATGCTGTATTAACCGAGGTCGACGGAGACAATTTAGTCCTCGTTGCTGGGGGGAAATATATATTGAATTGGGATGGAACAAACGTATTAAATATCAATCCAAGCAAAAAAAACTTGCACAGGCGGATTAGTCAGCAAGAAATATTACAACAAATTCAATAAGGATAAAATGAAACCAATTACAGTTGTCAAACGTGATGGCGCCCGCGAGCCGTTGCATATTGAAAAATGGCAAACTCAAGTTGCTAAAGTATGCCAAGGAATTGCTGACGTAAGTCAGTCGATGATAGAAATCAAAGCACAACTACACTTTTATGATGGCATTAAAACTACAGAAATCGATGGTATTACGCTTCGTGCTATAGTGGATTTGATTGATGTAGAATCAAACCCAGATGTAGGCCACACAAATTACCAGTACGTAGCTGGAAAACAACGTCTCAGCATGTTACGCAAAGACGTTTACGGTAGCTACGAGCCTCCCCACTTGTATGAGATTGTGAAGAAAAACGTAGCCACGGGCTTGTATACTCCTGAACTCTTAGAATGGTACGATGAGGCTGACTGGAACCGTATGAATGACATGTTGGATCATGCCAAAGATGAACAGTACAGCTATGCTGCTATTGAACAATTGATTGAAAAATATTTAGTAAGAAATCGCACAACCGGACAAGTGTACGAAACACCGCAGGTACGCTATATGATTGCTGCTGCGACAGTGATGCACAAAGAAGAGCCACAGTCAGCTCGCATGCGGTTAATCAAGGAATACTACAATGCCGCATCTGATGGATTATTTACTCTTGCTACTCCTGTCCTTGCTGGTCTCGGTACCCCTACTAAACAATTCAGTTCGTGCGTACTCATTCGCAGTGACGATGACCTTGATAGCATTTTTGCTAGTGGTGAGATGATGGCCAAGTATGCCAGCAAACGTGCAGGTATTGGTTTGGAGATTGGACGATTGCGTCCTTTAGGTAGCCCCATTCGTGGCGGCGAGATCATGCACACCGGCATGATTCCTTTTTTGAAGAAATGGTTTGGAGACTTGCGAAGCTGCTCGCAAGGCGGTATTCGCAATGCTAGTGCTACAGTTTTTTATCCCATATGGCATCACCAATTCGATGATCTCATTGTTCTCAAGAACAATCAGGGCACCGAAGAAACGCGAGTCCGACACATGGACTACGGCGTGGTACTATCTGCTTTCTTTTGGCGTAGATTTAAAAACAAAGAAAATATCACTTTCTTTGACCCCAATCAGGTTCCCGATTTATACGAGGCATTTTACAAGGATACGGCCCGCTTTGAAGAACTTTATACCAAGTACGAAGCTCAAGCTGACTTGAGGAAAAAAGTCATGCCAGCCGAAGAAGTTTTCAAAGGCGGCATTCTCAAAGAACGCACAGACACAGGACGCATTTATCTTGTGTTCATTGACAATGTGATGAACCAAGGACCATTTGATCCTGATTATCACACCATTTATCAAAGTAATCTTTGCTGTGAAATACTACTACCCACGAAACCATTTAAACGTTTGGACGACTCGGAGGGTCGCATCGCCCTCTGCACACTGGGATCAATCAACTGGGGTGCGTTCCGTCATCCGGAAGACATGCGTCGTGCTTGCCGTATTCTGCAGAGAAGCCTGTGCAACATCCTTGACTACCAAGATTTCTTATCCATCCAAAGTCAGCTCAGCAATGATGAAATACAACCTTTGGGTATTGGCATTACAAATCTTGCGTATTGGCATGCCAAACGTGGTCTTGAATATGGCGAAAAAGATGCGCTTGCCGAAGTCAAAGCATGGATGGAACACCAGGCGTTCTATCTCACTGAAGCCACAGTGGAACTGGCCAAAGAACGCGGTCGCTGCAAAGACTCAGATAAAACATGGTACGGTCAAGGCATCTTCCCGTGGGAACGCAGGTCCAAAGGCGTTGACGAACTTACCAACTTCGATCCAGAATTAAACTGGGAAGGTCTACGTGCAGAGATGCGAGCCTATGGTGTTCGCAATGCCACACTCATGGCCATTGCTCCTGTGGAGTCTAGCAGTGTTGTAATTAACTCAACTAATGGTATTGAAATGCCCATGAGCTTGATCAGCACAAAGGAATCCAAGGCTGGATCATTCACACAAGTGGTGCCCGAATTTCATAGATTAAAAAACAAATATCAATTGATGTGGGATCAAACTGATTGTGTTGGTTATCTAAAGACTGCTGCTGTGCTGCAAGTCTATGTTGATCAATCAATTTCCACCAACACATTTTACAACCCAGCACACTTTGCAGATCGCAAAGTGCCAACAACATTGATTGCAAAAAATCTTATGTTGGCGCACCACTGGGGAATAAAAACTTTTTACTATAGTCTTATCAACAAACAAGGATCAAAATCCAAAGATGAAGAATTGGTCGAATTACCAAACAACATTGAAATGATGGAAGAAGACTGCGAAGCCTGTAAACTCTAAGGAAACAAATGAAAAAACGCAATTACACAAAAGAAACTGTTCGTCGCCTACAAGGTAGTGTGCAAGTTGAACATACCATGGCCAAACGTGGTGCTGAAAAACTACGCCATCTATTAGCAACCGAACCATTTATTAACACACTAGGTGCATACAATGGTCAACAAGCAGTACAACATGCCAAAGCTGGTCTCAAAGCAATTTATCTTTCAGGATGGCAAGTAGCAGCGGCCAACAACACCAGCAATCAAACTTATCCTGACCAGAGCTTGTATCCGGTTGACTCAGTGCCACGTGTGGTCAAAGGTATTAACAATGCTTTCCGCCGTGCTGATCAAATTGAACATGCAGAAGGTCAAGTAACCACAGACTATTTCTTGCCTATTGTTGCTGATGCAGAAGCCGGCTTTGGTGGTGCGCTAAATGCCTACGAACTAATGGCGGCTATGATTGAAGCAGGCGCAGCCGGCGTACACTTCGAAGATCAACTAGCAAGTGAAAAGAAATGTGGCCACTTGGGCGGCAAGGTCTTGGTACCAACAAGCCAAATGATTCGCACACTAAATGCTGCTCGCCTGGCAGCAGATGTAGCCGGAGTAGAAACAGTTATCATGGCACGTACAGACGCAGAGTCAGCAACACTGATCACATCGGACCATGATCCTCTAGACAAGGACTTTATTATCAATGAGCGCACTGAAGAAGGCTTTTACAAATTTAAAAACGGGCTTGATGCTTGTATTAGCCGAGGTCTTGCTTATGCCCCTTACGCTGATCTCTTATGGTTCGAAACTTCAACGCCTGATATCGCACAAGCTAGAAAGTTTGCTGACGCCATCCATGCACAGTATCCTGACCAAATGCTTGCTTACAATTGCAGTCCTAGTTTTAATTGGCGTAAGTTTTTGAGTGAAGATGAATGTGAAACATTCCAGCGTGAACTAGGCGAGCTTGGCTACAAGTTCCAGTTCATTACCTTGGCCGGCTTCCACAGTGTAAACCTTGCTACGTTTGAACTTGCAGAAGCATACCGAGCACGTGGCATGGCTGGTTACAGTGAAATGCAACAGCGCGAGTTTGCTGCACAAGAGCGTGGCTTTACCACAGTCCGTCATCAACGTGAAGTTGGCGTTGGTTACTTTGACCTAATTTCAGAAGCCGTGGGTGCTACATCCACAGTGGCCAACAAGACATCTACTGAAGCGGAACAATTCCATTGAACAGCATTGAAAAAATTTGGGCCCGGGCAACAGGCCATTTAATGGGTCAGACTGACGATGATCGTCCAGATGTTCCAGTGTTGACTCTTAGAGAGGCTCGTATTGCGTTGTGGCTCAAAACTTTTTGGATTGTCATTCACGTGGTAACTTGCTTTTTTATTATTGCAAATACTATCAGGCATTGGTAATGGATTTTCTAAAAAGAATTGATTGGTTAAATCACGACGGGGTTAACCTTGGCATGATCAATGATTTTGTTAGAAATCAATTCTATGACCGTATTTTAAGTCGTTACGTTGATCAACAAGATTGCATTGACATCGGCTTTGGTACCGGTCTGTTGTCAATGCTGGCACTTAAACACGGTGCGAGACATGTATTGGCATTTGAGTCGGATTATGATCGCTTCCAATTAGGGCAGGCAGTTATTTCTGAGCTTGGACTTGCTGATAAAATTGAATTAGTAAATGAAAGATTCGACCGTGATCATGTTCAACGGTCTGTTACTTTTACAGAAACAGTAAACGGCAATCTTTGGTGGGAAGGATTGTGGAATACAATACCTGTAGATCCAAAACAGATTTTTTTGCCAGGCGAATATTTTCTAGAACTTTGGGCAATAGAAGTTCCAAAACGATTTGCACAAGGTCTCTGTAGACCCGGGCAAAGCCAAAGTTGTTTTAATCCGGGTGTTGACTTACATCAGTCTTTTGTTGATTTAGTAAATCAGTTACAAGGTATTACAACCTCAGCAGAGCTACCATTGCCCGAAGGTATCGTTTACTTTGAACGCCAACAAGATACTGATTGGGGCTGGGTTCCATATTTGCGAGCCGCAAGCTCGGGCAAGGTCGTGGCTAAGTATAGTGCCAACCGATACATTCCCGATCTAAAACATTTCGAATTAATTGTTGATACATCTGGTTGGAAAAATCAACATGTACTAGTTGTACCCCGAATGGGTATGAAACAAGACAACGATGTGCTATACTTGGATGTTGGGCACTGGGGTCCAGGAGAAAATCCAATTCTTTTAGTCAATCCTCAACATAATTTAATTGTTAGGCACAACGTGAGTAACGGAATAATTACATATTCCCTGGAAGATTAAAATGAGCAAACAACAATATAACCTAACAACTAAAACAGACTATCTTAATCGTAAAATGTTTTTGGATCCTGCGGGTCCTGTAACTATTCAACGATTTGAAGAAGTCAAGTATAAAAAAATTGCCGACTACGAAACCACTGCTCGTGGATTTTTTTGGGTGCCCGAAGAAATCAGTCTAACCAAAGATTCTCAAGATTTCAAGGATGCTTCGGACACCGTTCGTCATATTTTTACAAGTAACTTGTTGAGACAAACGGCGCTGGACAGTTTACAAGGACGCGGCCCGAGTCAAATCTTTACACCTGTGGTGAGCCTACCTGAGCTAGAAGCCTTGGTCTACAACTGGACATTCTTTGAAACCAACATTCACAGTCGCAGTTATAGCCACATCATTCGCAACATCTACAACGTGCCCAAGGAAGTGTTCAACACCATCCATGACACCAAGGAAATTGTAGACATGGCATCAAGTGTAGGTGCATACTATGATAAACTGCACATGATCAATTGCCTTAAAGAAGCAGGCGAAAAGATTGACGAGCAGATTCACATCAAAGCTATTTGGCTAGCACTGAATGCCAGTTATGCCCTGGAAGCATTCCGCTTCATGGTATCATTTGCCACAAGTCTAGCAATGGTTGAGAACAAGATCTTTATTGGCAACGGCAACATCATTAGCCTCATTTTACAAGACGAACTGTTACACAAGGGCTGGACTGCATATCTGATCAATCAAGTGGTCAAAGAAGATCCGCGATTTGTTGCGGTCAAAGCAGAATGTGAAGCAGAAGTATATCAAATGTACTTGGATGTCATACGTGAAGAAAAAGCCTGGGCAGACTACTTGTTTAAGTTTGGTCCAGTGATTGGTCTCAATGCACAAATATTAAAAGACTTTGTGGACTTTACAGCGTTTAATGCACTCAAAGAGATTGGCATCAAATATCAAAATCCGTCGCCGAAATCAACTCCGATTCCTTGGTTCAATAAACATGTAGATACCAGCAAAAAGCAAACAGCTTTGCAAGAAAATGAAAGCACAAACTATGTCATTGGTGTCATGAGCGATACCATTGATTATAACGAATTACCGGAGCTATAAAATGAGAAACTTAATCAACTTAACAGAAGAATCGGGAATTACAGATGCCTGGTTCAAAGATGGGTTTCAAACTTTCAAGATTCCCAATCCTGAGCGCTACGAAATTGCACAGCACGATGGTGTAATTCAGACTCTTGAAGGTCCGGTTAACTACAAAAAAGGATATTACATTCTCACAGGACCCAAAGGTGAGAAGTATCCTATTCCCCCGGAAAAATTCAACGAGCTTAAAGACGACGCAGGCAATGGGGTGTGCTATCCTAAGAAAATTCTAAAGATTGCAAAACTTGCAGACCATGATGGCAGTGTCAAAACATCTTGGGGCGAAACACTAAACTACACCACAGGCAACGACTACATTGTGCGTCACGGTGCCGGTGACTATGGTGTAGTGAAGAAAGACATTTTCGCAAAAACATATCAACTATAAGGAGAATATTATGAAAGCAATTGTATGGTCAAAATATCACTGCCCTTACTGCGATCAAGCCAAAGCATTGCTAGAACAGCGTGGCATTGAATTTGAAGAACGCAAAATTGGAGACGGGTACACACGAGAAGATTTATTAGAAGCTGTTCCAACAGCTCGCACAGTGCCACAAATTTTCCTCGACGGAGAACTTGTTGGCGGGTTCACGGAGCTACGAGCTAAACTAACAGAAAGCAAAGCATGACATTAGAAGTTGGAAAAGTATACACATTCAAATTGAATTCTGGCGAGGAAGTTATTGCCAAATACACATGCGAGTGTGTGGGTAATTATATTGCAGTTACTGAGCCCGTAAGCATTGCACCTGGGCCACAAGGCATGGGTCTGGTTCCCAGTATGTTTACAGCAGATCCTGCACAATCGGTGACAATAAATACTAACAGTATTGCGATGTATGTTGAAACTGAAGATTCAGTTAAAATGAAATACATCGAAGCAACCACTGGTATCAAGGTACCAGACAAAAAAATCATAATGGGATAATATGCCAGCAGTGCAGCGCAATGGAGATTCAAATGCAGGAGGAGGAGTGGCCCAAGGAGGAGTTCCTTCTGTACGAGTCAACGGCCTTGCTGTGATGATTCCTGCGCAACCTGTAACTCCTCACCCACCTTATCCGCGACGCGGACGGAACGAACACAACAACGGAAGTCAGATCACTGCCGGCGGTGTAGCATCGGTTCGCGCAGGCGGCCAGCCTGTGGTGGTCACAGGCAATAATGACACTTGCGGGCATCCCAGAGCAGGCGGCAGTCCAAACGTCAGGGCAGGATGATGGGCATTATTACACCTTTACAAATTATTGCCGCCAACGGTTTGCTAGGCAATCAAGGTCTAAAGACTTTGCCAGCAGCATTGATATCTGCTATCAATCAATATAATTCAACCACATTGATGCAAAACTTTTTTGCTGCGGTTAATTATTACAAGGCACAAAGTTTTTTTACTGAAAGCACATTTGATCAATTAATGAGCATGGGCAGCACTGATTGCCCGGCCTTGGGCAACAGTATACCCGAATCTCCAGTGGGGTCTTATCCTAATTTACTTGCAGAATACTTAACGATCAACACTGTTACAGATGACAGCACTGTTGATCCATCTGGCTTTTCAAATCTAATAGAGCAGACCGGATCTGCTTATTTGGGCAACGGAGATGTGGGTAAATTCGCACAAGGTTTTCTTGCAGTGCAAGGTTACATCAACACTGTTAATTCTTTTATCAACAGTGTTGACAACAGTCAGACATATCTAGGACCTACGTTTACTACTATGTCAGCACTGACAACAAACAATATCAGTCGAGTCACAACCAATATTCCTAGGTTTGCAGTTGACTTACGCAATACTGGTCGATTGATAAACACAAAAAATTTAGATCTGTTTGGAACTCCTGCTGGACTGCTACAACAAATATCAAACGTATCAGGAACTACTGGCACTTCTTTGCCTGGTGTAGTCAATCGTTTGAGAAATTTAAACAATTCTAGTGCCCGTCGACCATTGAATGATTCAGAAATTCGAAATTTAGTCAACGACAATCGTGTTAAATTGTTCAATCCCACAGGCATATCATCGCAAGAATTTGACCAATTGCAAAAGATTGCATATCAAGCAATGACCGAAGTTGAAGGGCAAGATCTATTGGATATTTTGTCTATATTGGATGTTAGTACTCCTAATATAAACACCATGGCAGATCTGTTGGACCTTAAAAAAATATTCCCCAATAGTTATACAACTTTACAAATGCCAACAGCAAGTGGTCCCATGCCTATATACCTTAGCAATGGATCAGTAGACCAGACTCTGGCACCGATTGTCAACGCAATCTTGCCTGCACCTTCGGGCTGCGATGAATTAGGTAAAATAATTCCTCCTGACCAAGCTGTTGCTAACAAAGCATTCCAATCTGGGTTACAGCAAATAACCAATATTCCACAAATTGCTGCTCCAGATTTAGCAGTGGCCATGTCTGACACACCTCGAACAGCCTGGGACAGCACTGTTCCATATCTTGCCAACAACACTGTTGCATTGGCTGTGCCTGCGCCGTCGGGACCAGCACAGCTAACACCTAGCACAGTGTATTACCGAGCACAACAAGACGTTCCGGCGGGTACCAATATTACAGATACTAACTATTGGCAACCCTATACACCCAGAGGTATGAACACCATGGCTGGGCTTCCGTTGATTGAGAGTCTTACATCTGCAGTTCCTGCTGCGGTGGCGTCTAATTTCAACAGTCAAAATGCCACTGGTTCAGGACCCAATGGCACTATAACCGTGTGCGACGTCATTGGTACAGCAGTGGATCACTGGGACTTTGCTAGTAGATTAGTTACAGCAACCGCATCGGTAGACGCACTTCAAACTGCTGGTAGTTTAACCACATTAAACAATGCATATATTGCAATTGCTAGCGCAGTTAATGATGCGGCAGTTTTAACACAAATCAGTAATGCCAATGCCGCTATCTCTGCCCTTAGTGCTGATGCAAATGTAGCCATTCTAAACACAGCCTGGAACTACATAGCCAATTATCTCAACCGAGAAAAAGGCTATCAAAATCAAGCCGGTCTTGAGTATTTCCAACTTGTGCCCAACGAAAAAGTAAGTGTGTATGCATTGGTGCAAAGTCTAAGCCAACTTGGACCTCAGTGTCAAGCTTGCGGGCCAAACCAATTTTTACAAGAAGTAGTTGATGACACATCGCTGACTGGACAGGCTGTGATCGGAAGCTTGAGAGAATCGCAGAATCAAGCCCAACTTGCTAGCTCGAACTTATTGGTCAACACTACTCCCGACATGCTTCCCGAAGTTACTCCACCTTGTGCAGTTACACCTGTAACTTAAAAAGTAGTACTCAAGTATTACTTTTGTAGATTTGACCAAAAAATCCTGTTTTGCTATAATATTGACATAGCGTAACAAAACAGGAGCCCAAATTGGACATTCAAGCAATCACCAGTGCTATCAAGTTTGGTAAACTCAGCAACACAGATATCAATGCTGTGGTTGAGGCTGTAAAATATGCCCGTGCCCAACTCACCAAAGAAAAAGCACGAAGCTTCATGGCCGGGGATCAAGTTCGATTTTCCAGTCGTGGCAACACATTTTTTGGCACCATTGAGCGTGTGAAGCTCAAAAACGCCTTTGTCCGAGTTGGCATGTCCAGTCGTTTCAATGTTCCGCTGAACATGCTGGAGGCAGCATGACATTCCGAATCTGGTGTCGTGAAATGTGGTTCCAGCACATGGACGAATGTCTTGCATGGGAAGGTGTTGAGCCAACTGCAACCCCGCAAGAATACTTTAACAAATACAAATACTGGCTCAAACGCGAGTATCGTCATCAACACAATGCAAATCGATAATAAGGGGTACATAAAAGTGGGACTCGACATGTATGCCTACGTGGCACAAAAGGCAGGTCAACAAAACGAATATTACGGCGCCGAGGGCGATTATGTTGACGGTGAGTGGAAGCCACACAAGGCCACAGTATCTAAGCCTAGAGAAATCGCATACTGGCGCAAGCATCCTAACCTGCATGGTTGGATGGAAAAACTCTGGATTTCAAAAGGTCGCCCGGGCTTTGACGAAAGTTCAGCTGACCATGATCCGACATTTAACGGTGTTGAGCTTGAACTTACCTCCAAGGACCTTGACGACCTTGAGCGAGCAGTAATACACGGCCAACTGCCGTCTACTACAGGCTTCTTCTTTGGCGATGGTGCTGATGACTACTACCGTGAACACGATTTGCAGTTCATCAAAAACGCTCGTGCCGAGTTGTTTTTTGGCTTAAAAGTGTTTTATAATAGTTCGTGGTAAGGCAGTAAATATGATTGACTACAATGAAGAAAGGTTCAACGGTGTTGTGAGTTCAGGTTGGATTCGCGATCTGGAGAGTAGCGACAGCCGCATACACAAAGAAAAGGTAATTGAAAAAGCACTGATGGCCGCTAAACTAGGTTCAGCAGATGCACAAGCCTTTCTTTTCAACTGCTACCAAGCCTACAATCCATACTATACATTCCATGTGCGCCAGGTTGAAGAAGTAGCAGGGCACCAGGATCGTCCTAATGCGTGGCCTCGTTTTTGGGCACTGCTAGAAGCACTTCGCACTCGCTCAATGACTGGCAACTCTGCTCGTGAAGCCATTGCTGACTGCGCCGAATTGTTTGATGACATTGAGTGGAACACAGTATGTCGACGAGTGATCACCAAAGATCTGCGTTGTGGTATTAGTGAAAAGACCTTGAACAAGGTTCTTAAAAACACAGACTGGATGATCCCGGTGTTCAGTTGCCAACTAGCACAAGACTCCACAGACCAACCCAAGAAACTAAAAGGCATCAAACGCCTTGAGCCCAAGCTGGACGGGGTACGTGTGTTAGCTGTAGTACAAGGCATGAACGTTTCATTGTTCAGCCGCAACGGTAAAGAGTTTGCTAACTTTCCGCAGATTGCCAAAGATATTAACGTCTACCGTAGAGCATTCCAAAACAACCTTGGATCGGGCGGTCGCTTTGTGTTGGATGGTGAAGTTACAGGTGAAAGCTTTCAGAAACTCATGAAGCAAGCACACCGTAAATCGGATGCTGAAACTTCGGGTATGGTATACAACATTTTTGACGTTATTCCACTGGATGACTTTCAACGTGGCTATTGGAACTCTCAGCAATACAAGCGTTTCGAAATATTAGATCGTGCTCGCAGTGCCCTTGATGACGCTACCGGACCTCATAGCCTGCGAGTTGTGGGTGGCCTAGAAGTAGATCTTGACACTGCTGAAGGGCACGATATTATGAATCGTTATGCTCAAGATTGTGTGGCCGAGGGATTTGAAGGCATCATGATCAAAAGCATGGATGCTCCGTATGTGTGCAAACGAGCAGACTATTGGATGAAATGGAAGCCTACTATTTCGGTAGATCTTACTATTGTGGGTTTTGAGCAAGGTACAGGTCGCAATGAAAACCGCCTGGGTGCTATAATTTGTGAAGGAGTTGACAATGAACGTAACATACGAGTTAATGTTGGCAGTGGCTTTAGCGATACTGATCGTGATGAGTATTGGACCGGAAGGGATGATTTGCTTGGTCACTTGGTTGAAATCCAAGCTGACGCAGTCACACAAAACCAAGACGGCACATACTCCCTGAGGTTTCCTCGATTTCTACGTTTCCGTGATTTTGAAGCAGGTAGCAAACTATGAAAATTGGACTGAGTTACAGTCGTTGTGTACGAGACATTGTGGACGGTACAGTAGACATTGAAGATGTGCTGATTGTAATTGCTCGCACAGACTTTGATCCGCACGACGATGAACAGTGGACCGGTATCTGGCGCGGCTACGGCGGCGGCGAATACACTGGCAGCATCTGGTCGCGTCCTGAGTGGGCAGGCTACGACAACGAAACTAATTTTCGTGATGTCAGCAAGGAACTGTGGAACACGGGCAAGCTACACCAGCCCCGCAAGTTTGGCGCACATCCTCGACGACTGCCTTACCACTGGTTGGAAACCATTGTTTCAGACAGTGATTTGGAAAATAGCCCGGCAGTGAAAGACGCTTGGGACAAATTCCAAATGATTTCTGGATTGTCTAACACATCTGTGAGAGTACATAATGAGTAAACAAATCGGACCACTCACAATCGATGGCGAAACTGCTGATCGTATCACTGTGCTCACGCTCAAGGAGCAACGCAAGTATCTCAAAAAAGAACTAGCAGATTACAAGAAGGGTGAATATTTGCATCCCGAAGATGTAGTAAAAAATGGTGAACTGATCAAACACATGGATGCGTTGATCAAATACTTTGGTGAGTAAATGAAAAAGATCTACTACGAAAAAGTTGGCCGCAAGTATATTCCTGTATCGGAATATGACAGCTACCTGCTGGATAGTTTTTCTAAAGGAACTCATCTTGTGATGAGTTACCCGGGTGGAAAAAGCACGGCATTTAACATTGATCCCAACTATGCGGCATTGATTGCCGCCGGTCGTGTTGCCCAAGAGTCTATGCACCGAGCCATCAATGACGCTGCCAAAATGAAAAACGACCGAGATGGCGGGTTTGCGCTGACCAATGAGCAGTTTGAAGCATGGAATCATTTTGTTGAGGTCATGGGCGAGCGTGGCCGTTATGTATATTACAATTCAGTACACGACATTGCTGAAGCAGGAATCAAAGCGTTAGAGGAAGAAGCCGCTAACCTTATGAAACATGAGAGTGTGAAAAACGCATACGAACAATTCCTGTTGGTATGTGAATTAACCAAGGAAACCCAAGATGTCAACAGTTAAAGATCAAGAGCACCTGCTAGAAGTACTGAAATTTACACCTCGTACCTACAAGATCGAGCTTTGGGGCTATGGCGGCGAATATGTTATGGGCACTGTGGATAGAAAAATCTACGATTATTTTAGACAGCACAGGCTCAGTGTTCCTGATTATGCCTGGGGCGGCGATGAGTTTGAACAGGTTCCCGAAGACATGCGACCTTTTGAACCTGGTTCTTACTACGACTGCGACAATATAGGCCATGTTAACGGGGTCGATATTAGTGCCGGGACCATGCAGATCACCGACGAAAATGGCAATGTAGTTTACGAACGAGAACTCAGTGATCTCGATGGCTGTGATGTGCAACTCAGCACCTGTGATGAAGTTTGGATTGACAGCGAGCCCAGGGGTACCGTAGTATATTTTGGACACACCTCGGACAAAGGATCTTTCTTTGAGGCAGACATTGAACTTCGTGAACCGTTTGATCCTGAAAAACTATTGATTAATATTTCAGATTTTGACGGCAATGAAATTGTTGTGGGTATTGAATACGACGGGGAAGAGCTAGACAATTACGGTGGCAATACCAACGGCAAAGGATCAGACCATGCATTCTACATTGCAGGCTCAAATACAGGCAAGGGCTATGAACGCTACCGCGACATGGATGATATCAAGTACGGTGTAACCGATTGGTTCCCGGCCAAAACCAAACCCGTGCGTGAAGGCAAATACGAAGTCAAGACCAAAGAAGGACACGAGTATCATGCTGTGTTTAATGGCAAGAATTGGCACAACGAGTGGAGTCCCAACGAAGAACTTAAAATTTCTAAGTGGCGCGGCGTTGCCTACGATCCTGATGAACACTTTATCAGGGAAGAACTAGATAATATTGTTTTAGAATACAACACACAGGAGAATTAACATGGCAATCTGGACCGTAAGCACTTATCATAAAAAATCCATTGAAGAACATGAACGTTTTGTAAAAGATGGACAACAAATTGTCTATAAGACAGGCTGGCGCGGGGGCTCTTGGTCTGTGACTACTTCAGATGACAATCCTCCCGAATTTGAATTTATCGAAGTTCCTGGTGGCGACGGACGTCAAGACAGCATCGATATCAATAGCTGTTACGAAAACAATATTGAAGAGGTTGAATTAATTGAGACCTTTGACGGATGGTGGGCAGATATTGAGTGGCCCGATGACATGGACGAAGAAGAGCAAGAACGTTTGCAGGAACTTATTGACGAAGAAGGTATTTACAGCCTCGAAGAAGAAGAGGGATGGATGCACGACGACACCGAAATGTATATCTGGGGTCCTATCTTAATCGAAGGGGAAAACGGTTTTAGCAAAATCATCATTGCTGACGAAAACGGCAATGTTGTGGATTTTAAACAAGACTAAAATCTAGTATAATTAGTTTTGCATGTCCGGGGTATATGTGGTGCTGAGGACAAGGGAAACCTTGTGCCGTGGCTATCGGCGTAAATCCAGTAGGTGCGACACTGTCCGCGACGAAAGTCAAAACTGGGTTGGTCCCCAGGAGTAAGCCAAATGTGGGTTATACAGTGAAAAGAACCTTGTGTTTATTAAAATAGTGACCTCTTAAATTATGTCATCATCCCTTGATTCGCTTAAAGAAACGGCTTCGGGCATGCACCCTTATCATAGAGTTTGGGTGGAACTCTCTGACGCTGCACAGTGGTATAGAATTATTCGAGAAGCTAATTCTTTGTATGGGTCGCATAATTGGAGAGGGCAGCCCAGAGTTCGTCGTAAGCTTTCTAATAATTGGAGCCAACAAATTGTAAAGGTTTGGTTTGATGTGCCTGATCCCAATTTTGCTACCTGGGTTTCGGTAAAGCATAGTGTAATTGCCCGTGTAGAGGGCACTAAATAATCTTATGTTTCTTAGTTATATTACATTGGCAGTAGCCTTGAGCCTGTCAGTTATCGCCGCTTACTATTCTATTGCAGGACTTGCAGCTATTTTTGCGGCCGCAGTGATCCCTATCATTATCATGGGATCAATTCTAGAAGTTGGCAAGGTAGTAGTTACACTGTGGCTGCATGAGTATTGGCGGCAGTGCCGATTTTTGATGAAAGCGTATCTAGTGCCTGCTGTAGCAGTACTGATGCTGATTACGTCAATGGGCATTTTTGGATTTTTATCAAAAGCGCACTCAGATCAAAGCCTGGTGTCAGGAGATGTACAAGCCAAGATTTCAATCTATGATGAAAAAATTCGAACAGAAAAGGATAACATCGATGCTAACCGCAAGGCGCTTAAACAACTTGACGAAGCAGTGGACCAAGTTATGGGCCGCTCAACATCAGAAACAGGTGCAGAACGTGCGGTTCAAATACGTCGAAGCCAACAGGCCGAGCGTGGTCGTTTACTTAAAGAAATTGAACAGAGTCAAAAAAGGATTACCGCACTTAACGAAGAGCGAGCGCCTATTGCGGCTGAAGTTCGAAAAGTCGAAGCCGAAGTGGGCCCGATCAAGTATATTGCCGCCTTGGTCTATGGCGACAATCCTGACTCAAACCTACTGGAGTCAGCAGTTAGATGGGTAATTATATTATTGGTTATAGTGTTTGACCCACTGGCTATTATGATGCTGTTGGCTGCTACAGAAAGCTTGAAGTGGGAACGCCAACTGAAAAACAAAAACGCACAGAGCAATGAACCTGATTGGCAACAACGAACTGAAGAGTTGCTGGACACATTCAAAGACCAACCTACAGATTTGGATCCTGAGCCGGTGCCGCAAGATTTCCCGTATCTCAGAGACGGGGCTAAAATGTTCTTTACTGGTACCGCACCAATGGTTGCAAAGCCTGAGTCGCCGCCAGTTGAGGACGACGAGTACGATGAAGATCATCCTGACGTCAAGGCTGCAATGAAGCTGTGGAAGGAGCAAAACCCTGATAAAACTTTAAAAGAACAAAGAGCTATGTTGGCTCGTAGAGAAATTTCCGAACTTCCGTGGATGTCTTTGGTGCCAGATAATACTTTGTCTAGAGAACCAAAAACTGGATTTGGTACAGAATTTCCAGCTGATGCCAGCAAAGGTGATACATTTGTAAGAGTAGATAAATTGCCCAATCAGGTGTATAAACACAATGGAACTAGTTGGATTTTAGTTGACAAAAACCAAACATCCAATTACACTTACAACGAAGCTTATATCGATCATTTAATTTCAAAGATCGATACTGGTGAATATGATATTGATCTACTGAGTGACAGCGAGCACGAGCAGATTGCACAACGTTTAAGAAGTAAAACAAATGAAACAAAATGAATCCATTGATACCTGCAGTTTCTGTGGTAAACACAAAGACACAGTAGCCAAATTAATTGTCGGTGCAGATGTTGCAATTTGCAATGAATGCGTTGATTTGTGTGATAATCTTCTCAAAGATGATGTGCCGGTTGCAACACCTGCACCTACACTGGATCCAGTTGCAATTAAAAAACATCTAGATCAATATGTAATTGGACAAGATTCCGCCAAGCGTGTGCTTGCAGTTGCAATTGCAAACCATTACAAACGAATTGGCAACACTGATAAAAATACTGAAATCGAAAAAGTAAACATTCTCATGCTTGGCCCAACAGGTTCTGGTAAAACTTTGTTGGCACGATCAGTGGCAAGATATCTTGATGTTCCTTTTGTGATTGCTGATGCTACCAGTTTGACAGAAGCAGGATATGTAGGTGACGATGTTGAAAGCTTGATTAGCCGATTGTTTGCTGCCGCTGATTATGATGTTAAAAAATGCGAGCGTGGTATTGTGTTTTTGGACGAAGTTGATAAAATTAGCCGTCGCAGTGAGTCAGCTAGTATCACTAGAGATGTATCAGGTGAGGGCGTACAGCAGGCTCTGCTAAAATTAGTCGAAGGTACCAAATGCCGTATTGTGCCCCAAGGCGGCCGCAAGCATCCATCAGGTGAAACAGTGGAAATTGATACCACAAATATCTTGTTCATTGCCGGTGGGGCATTTGTGGGCCTAGACAATTTAGTCAAAAGTCGTGTTCGAGGGACCAGTATTGGATTCAATGGACAAGTTAAATCATCCGACGACAAAACAAGCTTAGATTTGGTCAATCCCGAAGATATCATCAAGTTTGGTATGATTCCAGAATTTGTAGGCCGTTTCCCCACTTGGGTTGCCCTGGAAGAACTAAGTCGAGAAAATCTCATTGAGATTTTGATTAATATCAAGCACAGCTACATTGAACAATATCAGTGGTTGTTTAAGCAAGATCAAGTCGAACTAGAATTTACACAGGCTGCGCTGGAATGTATTGCTGACAATACTTTGAAAAATAAAACAGGAGCCCGTGGTCTACACAGTGAATTAGAACGTGTACTCATGCCACACATGTATCGTTTGGCAGAATATTCTCGCAATGGAATTAACCGCGTAGAGATTGATGAGCACATGGTAAATACTCCCAAGGAGTTGAAACAAGTAAATGAGTAAGTTATACGGTCGAAGTGTATTGGTACAAGATGGCAATGTAGAACGTGCATTGCGCAAATTTAAAAAGAAAATACAAACCTCGGGCATACTCAACGACATTCGTGATCGTGAATTCTACGAAAAACCAACAACCACACGAAAACGCAAGAAATCTGCGGCCGTTAACCGTTGGAACAAAAAACTAGCAGATCAAGCATTGCCTAAAAAACTCTACTAATGTACATCGAGTTCCAGCTCGGCACCAAAGATGGACGAGGTGCAGCACAAGCAAACATGATAGTCAACAATGCTTTGCATGAGTGGAGCGATCGGTATAACATCCCTTACAACACCAAAATAGTCGGTTACATAAAGCGAATAACGTTCGATCGAGACGAGCATTATTCGCTTTTTGCTATGACCTGGAACCCGGATCAAAAGTTCTATGCTTTGAGCAAATGGCGCATTGTATCTGACCTAAACAACAAATCTTCATTTGAAGACGTGCTATAATAAATAACAATGTAGCGCCGATGGTCGGGCTACAATTAAATGTCATACTTGCTTAAAAAGGAGATTAACATGACAAAAACTCTCACCCTTCGTAGTTTCGATATCCCCCAACTTCATAAATTTGGCATTGGTTTTGATAACATGTTTGATGAACTCATGCGTGTTACATCACAACAAACCAATTCAAATTATCCCCCACACAATGTGATCAAAACTGGTGACAATACTGTGACCATTGAAGTTGCCGTGGCTGGATTTGCTGAAGGCGAAATCGACATCAGCATGGAAAAACGTGTTTTAACCATTGCCGGGGCTCGAAAGACTGAAGAAGATGCTGCACACGAATACCTACATCGTGGCATTAGCAGCCGTGACTTCCGTCACACATTTACACTAGCAGAACATGTGGAAGTTAAAAGCGCCACAATTCGCAATGGCATCCTTAGCGTCTATCTAGAACGTGAAGTTCCTGAAGAAGCCAAGCCTAAAGCTATTGCTATCACATATCAGAACTGATATAATAGTGTAAATACAGTGGCAGCAATGGTGCTGCCACTGCTATCAAGGAAATAACATGGCACAAGTTGAAACAAAAGCTCGTTCTCGTACACAAGAATTGGTGCAAGAGCCACCGAAATTTAAGGTAATTTATCTCAATGATAATCAAACCAGCATGGAGTTTGTGATCGAAAGCTTGATGGAGTTTTTTGATTACAGTGCCGATTCGGCAGCACAAATTACCATGGATATTCACGATTCGGGGTCAGCTGTAGTAGCAGTATTGCCTTTTGAAATTGCAGAGCAAAAAGGCGTCGAGGTAACAATCAGTGCAAGAGCACAAAGCTATCCTCTTCAAATCAAGCTAGAACCTGAAACTGTTAATTAAGATCCACTAGTATTCGTCGGGGATAGTAGACATGTTGATTGTAAGGCGTGTCTGCTCGTCCCCGACAGTTGTTTACAAACCTCACCCCACTGCGTATCTGATCGATTGAGCCATGATAGTGGCCAAAGCACCATGTGTGTATCTTTTCGTTGGTATCTGCTAACAGTGCTTGGTGCATGTAGGCATTGCCCATACAATTAAATCTCAGCGTACCTTCGAGATCTATATCATGCTCAATGAGTTCCGCCATTGGTACAGTATGAGTTACCATAATAATTTTTTTAACGTCGCTGTGGGCTTGTAGACGTCTAACACTGCTGACCATATATGTTGCATCGGTAGTTGCCATTTTTGCCACAGATTTAACAGCATTGCTAGAAACTCCCATTTTTTCCTGCCACCAAAGAGCAGACTGTGTTGGATCTATTGAAAGCTCAAGGTCAAATCCCCACCACCCATTGGTTCCAAGTATTGCAACTCCATCAACTACTACAACATTATCTTGAAGGTAAACCACATTGGGTATTTTTTGAATTTGTCGGGCCAGAGTTGAATAGCTTTGATTTAAATGTTCAATGTCATTTATGTGCTCGTCGTTGCCATCAATATAAAACACAGCCTGATAGCACTCGCCCAGGCGCCGCAAAGTTTGGACCAATAGTTTTCGATCTTTAGAAACATCACCTGCTACAATACAGTATGGGCTGGTGGCAAAACAATCCCAGTTAAATTCTTGCTGCCAAGTTTCAAGATGAAGGTCAGAAATTAAATCAAATGCAATACTCATGATACATATTTAAAAGGAAATTAAATGTACATTATATTTGGGGACAGTGCCAAACAACTATCTGATAAATTTACAGTATTAGAATTAGATACTATCAAGTTACAAGAAACTGGTCAAAAAATTACATCATACTGTGTGGTAGAAAACATTCCACTCGGTGATTTTCCAGTGATGTCCGCCTATGTAACAGTACACCATGACATGATGCAGGCCTACCGAAATCAAAATTGGGACTATGTGGAATCTGCGTTAAAGGGCTTGGTAGGTAAATGGAACGGCGAACTTGATAGCTTTTATAAAATATTAGGTGATCGCGTAAACTCACTCAAAGAACAAACACTAGATGACAATTGGGATGGCACAATTGAAAAATCTACGTCTCAGTTAAAATAACTCATAATTAGCTATAACAAAGGAAACTTTATATGAAAAAAATTGGATTTATTGGTATCGGTAAACTTGGGCTTGATTGTGCTGAAGTAATGGCAGAAAAACACGAAGTTCGTGGTTACGACATTTATCCACGCACTAGTCAATCAGTTAAAGTTTGCGACATTGAAGAATTAGTCAACGAAAGTGACTGGATCTTTATTGCGGTACCAACACCGCACACTGAAGGTTACGATGGATCAGTGCCCAGCAGCCACATGGAACCACGAGACTTTGGACACGATGCTGTGATTGATGCAATCAACAACGTCAACAAATATGCCAAAACCAGTAAAAAAATTGTGCTAATCAGCACAGTTCTACCTGGAACAACTCGTCGTAAGTTTGTGCCACTGTTGGATCCACGCCATGAGTTTGTTTACAACCCTTACCTTATTGCCATGGGCAGTGTGAAGTGGGACATGGTCAATCCTGAAATGGTAATGATTGGTACAGAAGATGGTAGCCTCACTGGCATTGCTGGAGAGTTAATTGAACTGTACAAAACAGTGATGGAAAACGACCCTCGTTACGAAGTCGGAACCTGGGACGAATGTGAAGCAATTAAAATTTTCTACAACACTTTTATCTCTGCCAAAGTTGGATTAGTAAACATGATCCAAGACTTTGCACTGAAAATTGGCAATATCAACGTTGATGTTGTTACCAATGCTCTTGCACGTAGTACCATGCGTATCATGGGACCCAAGTACATGACAGCAGGCATGGGCGATGCTGGTGCTTGCCACCCACGCGACAACATTGCACTGCGTTGGTTAGCTAAAGAATACAACATTGGTTATGACTTGTTTGATACAGTGATGCATGCTCGTGAAATTCAAGCCAAGAATTTAGCGCAGTTCTTGTTTGACACTGCCAAGGCCAACAACTTCATGCCTGTGGTAATTCACGGCAAAGCATACAAACCTGACGTTCCTTATTGCATTGGTAGCTATTCTACATTGGTTGGCTTCTATCTTCAAGAACTTGGCGTTGATGTTAAATACATTGACCCGCTAGCAGATGATCCTGCTGATGTAGTTGATGGTATCAGTCAGTCCTCAGTGATTCTCTGGGCACATGATCGTCAAATCACTTACGAATACACTGGAGAGCAAAGTCGTACACAAGCGTATTGTGCTATTCCCAAAGGTAGTATAATTGTTGATCCTTGGCGTAAATTAACTTCTGCTGACGGGGTTGAAGTTATTCACTATGGCAACACCCGCAAGCATTAAGTATCACATCGATAGGTTCTGGGATGATGAGTTCAAGACTCTTGACTACATTTCAGAACCATTTAACGATCCTGAAAGCATAACGCTTTGGCTCCAGCAAGGCTACCCAGAAAAGTTCTGCGGTGAATTGTGCGACATGAGACATCGACTACCCGTTTGGGCCAACAAGTTTATTAATATCTACGCTGAGCAAGGCTGGAAAGACATTGGACTTGCATTTTATCGCATGCCTACTGGAACGGTAATGCCTGTACACAGCGACTTGTACAAACGATATGTTGAACTGTTTGATTTACAAGGGCGTGAGCACACAATTCGTCGAGCATTGTTGCTGTTAGAAGATTGGTCACCAGGTCATTACCTTGAAGTCAACGGCAAGCCTTATGTAAATTGGCGAGCCGGTGATACAGTGGAGTGGGTTTACAGCACACCACACATGGCAGCAAACATTGGATTAAAAGATCGTTACTCACTTCAAATTACTGGGCATTTATGATATCAAGCTACAACGAATGGAGTTCGTTAAAAAGAATTGTAGTAGGTGATGCAACCTATGCTAATTGGCCTGTACACGATCCTGTGTTCAAACTAGAAGGCGAAAAAACAAGCTGGAAGGAAACTCCTGTGCCCAGTGGTGCTGTGCCGCAGTGGATCATTGACGAAGCCAATGAGGATCTGCAAAAACTAGCCGATACACTGACTGCATTGGGAATAGAAGTTCTGCGACCCGATGCACTCAACTTTCAAATACATGATGGCATGTACAACTACTGCCCTCGTGATAGATTTCTTGTGTATGGTGACACCATTGTTGACCCGGCTATGATGTATCCATGTCGCAACATGGAGCTACAATGCTATCAAGACATTGTAGATTCGGCTCCTAATTATCTACACATGCCACGCAACGAAGGCATGATACTAGATGCAGCCAATGTTGCTCGCCTGGGAGACAAAATGCTGTTTTTGGAATCAGCATCAGGTAATCGGGCAGCATACAATTGGTTGTGTGACCAATTTCCCAATGTTGAGATAGAACTCTGTAATTTCTATGCTGGAGTACACATTGATTCTACCATTGTACCATTGCGTGAAGGCCTGGTCATGCTCAATGCTGCCAGAGTCAATTCAGATAACTGCCCCCGAGTGTTTGACGGTTGGCAAAAAATTTGGGTCGGGGATGTGGTGTCACAGGACTTTTATCAATATCCGTATGCATCAAAATGGATAGCTATGAACATGCTGGTGGTAGATCCCAAAACTGCAATTGTAGACGCTGCTCAAACCAAATTGATCCAAACTCTGCGTAGTTACCAATTCGAAGTAATCCCGCTTACTCTGCGCCATAGTCGCACACTTGGTGGTGGATTCCACTGTGTGACCTTGGATTTACATCGCGATTGACAATAATTCCCAACGAGTGTATAATTACACTTATGACTACACCTCGTTTTGGCTTTTGTTGCAAGTGGCTCAATGACCCCAGTGAAACTGGGGGCATGAAAGTCAATGCTAAGGACCGTGATATCAACGGACGTTCTACTACCATGCGCTGGCTTCGTGAGCACAAAGACGAAGCCGAACAGCGTCAATGGGACATTATGAATCACAATGCTCGTGCCGCACTGATGATGGTCGAGCGTGTGGGTGCCATGGCGCCTGAACGGCGCATGGTGCGCCTGGGGTCAGAAATGCTGCAAGGCTACACTGAACCCTCGTGGATTGATTGGTGGCAACAACGTGAGATACAAGATCACTGCGAACAAATCTTTAGACCGGTGGGTGACGCTGCTAGGAACCTTGGCGTTCGGATATCCTTCCATCCAGGACAATTTTGTGTACTGGCATCGGAATCAGATGAGATCGTTCAACGATCGATTCTTGAATTTGAGTATCACGCCGATATGGCGCGGTGGATGGGTTATGGCCAAAACTGGCACGATCACGGATTCAAGATCAATGTCCACTTATCGGGTAAAGGCGGTGCTGCTAAATTTCTGCAAACCCTCAACAAACTTTCTCCTGAGGCTCGAAACCTCATAACTATCGAAAACGACGAGGTATCTAATGGGATTGATTCTACTTTGCTTGTGGCTAAGCATGTTGCTCTTGTGTTGGATGTACATCACCATTGGGTTAAAACGGGCGAATATATCGACCCCAATGATGATCGTGTTAAGCGGGTTATTGAGTCTTGGCGCGGCGTCCGTCCTACTATGCACTTCTCTACTAGCCGCGAAGATCTTTTGGTCGGTCATGATAGCAGAACTAGACCAGACCTTGATACTCTTATTGCTGGAGGTTTTAAGAAACAGCAACTCCGTGCTCACAGTGACTTCTGTTGGAACCACGCTGTGAACGAGTGGGCTTTGAGCTTCAGTGATCAATTTGACATACAGGTCGAAGCCAAAGGCAAAAATTTGGCCACTGATCAGTTGTACAATCAATATCTAGATGCTTAATGTGTACCAACATTGGGACCCACTACAAGTTTGCGTAGTGGGTCGCAGTTATCCTCCTGAGTTTTATTCATGGATTTCGGTACCACATGTTCGCAACCTATTTGAACGTATTGCAATTGAAACTGAAGAAGATTATCAAAATGTAATACGCAAGCTCAAAGAGTTTGGTGTAAAAGTTTTAAGGCCTGATCTCCCAGCTGAACCTTTTCGGCAAGGACGTTATGTTAATCCTCCCATGGCGCCCAGAGATGTCATGGCAATGATAGGCAATCGATTTTATGATCACACAGGTCTAGAGCATCAACAGTATAATAAAATAATTGAATGGATAGCACAACAAGGCAATCAAGTAAAAACAGGCACGGGTATACACGGAGCCATGGTTGCAACTATTGGGCGAGATTTGTTTTTCGGTACCGATCACTACAGTCAGAATCAAACACTGCTAAAAGATCAATTAGACTCGGAGTTTCCTGAGCACCGTGTGCATGTAGTCAACACCGGCGGTCACAGTGATGCAACTTATTGTCCTGTGTGCCCTGGGCTAATTATAAGTTTGTACGATGTACCTACTTACTCAGACACATATCCGGGTTGGGAAGTTGTATATTTGCCTAACCAGAGCTGGGACGCTATCAAACCTTTTCAAGCTCTCAAAAATAAAAATCGAGGTCGTTGGTGGATACCAGGTTTTGAACACGACACCAAGGTCATTGATTTTGTAGAGACTTGGCTTGGGCACTGGACAGGATATGTAGAAGAAACAGTGTTTGATGTCAACATGTTGATGTTGAATCCCACAAATGTTGTGGTGTTTAATTACAATCAACAAGTGTTTGATGCATTACAACGTTATGGTATTACACCACACATTGTTCCATTTAGACATAGATATTTTTGGGACGGCGGAATACATTGTATAACCAGTGATCTTGATAGACAAGGTGTTATGCAAGATTATTTTGCGGAAAGAACATGAAAAAATTATTGCAAGGTATTATAAACTGGATCAAAGAAGATTGGCAATCTAATCCTCTGAGATGTGTGTTGGAAATTCTAGCCTGGGTTCTTAGTATTGGTTGTAGCTTTACAATGATGCTAACGGTGCCTAACCCTCCGTTCTTGATCCTTTACCCTTTGTTCATTACCCAATGTGTTATTTTTGCATGGGCTGCCTGGACAAGAAAAAGTTCGGGCATGCTGGCCAACTATATCCTATTGGTTACAATTGACAGCATTGCCCTGGCTCGAATGATTTTTCTTTAAATAGGCAACCAGAGCCAAATACCTTGGCTCATTAACAATGCAGCAACAGCAGACACTGCAATTGATCCCCAGAACATTGGAACGCTAACTGCTAGGATACTAGCAGATAGCAATACGATACCTAGTTGATATCCCATGCCCGAGAAAGTCATCCACGGTCCTGATCTGCGAACTGCATCGCGTTCGGCTTCTAAGGCACGTGCCTTGGCCATGAGTTCTTTCTTACCTTCACCTGTGGCAGGCTCTGACTCATAACGAGCAATTTTGGCTCGCAACTTTTCGGCCTTGTCTGCTTGTTTACGCTCAACAGCATCGTCTAGGGCCATTTCTGCCAGTGTTTGCTTGATTGATTTTGCTTGATAAAAAGCCCAGGTATCGTTGGCTTTGATTGTGTTGTTTAATACTTTGCTGGAGTTACCATTGGCAATGTATGTGTTTACTGCTAGCAGAGCTGCAATTACTGTGATTACCCAACCAGCTTTGTCTTTGATTGCTGCTTCGCGCTCTGAGCGTGTTGGTGCTTTTTTTTCTTCTGCCATGTTTTTCTCCTTATTTGTTTTTGTCTTTAAGTACTAATTGGCAAGAACCCACTAGGATTTTATTTTGGGCTTTCTTTTCTTGCTTTAGTGCTGTCAGCGCACGTTGGCATTCTTCCTGGCTAGAATATTTATAAAAAGTACCAGACTCGGGAACAGGGCCCAATACGCTAAAGGACAAGGCCCAGATCCATGAAGTCATATTACTTGTTGGCCAACGGATTGTCGATGGCTTTTTGTATTTTGTTGTCCACTTCTTTCTTCAATTGGACAACCTCACGCTCAATTTCTCTACGTGCATCGGCCATTTCCTTGCGAATTGTATTGGCTTCGTTACGTGCCTTTTCTAAATCCTCGCGAACTGCTTTACGCATTTCACGCATTTCAGCTTCAGTTTCACGCTGTGCTTGTTTGACACTGCGCTCTACTTGTTCTGTGACACTTTCGTTGCGGCGCAGATCGTTCTTCAAGTCAACTTTGATATCGCGTGTGTAATCGCTGGTCTTTTGACTATTTTCTTCGATCACTGCTAGGCGCTTATCGAACCCTGACAGGTCCGGTGCAGAGTATTCTGCAATCTTTTTCTTCATGCCCACGTAGTCTTTGTAAACTTCAAAAGCACCGTACAGTCCGCCCAGGGTAGAACTTACAATGGTAAATGCTACCATTAGTTTTGCAGGGGTGAATTCGTAACCGCCGATACTGATAACAGTATCTTTGCTGGCATACTTCTTGGCTGCTTCTTCTAGCTGATCGACCTTTTCGTTAAGGTTCTTGTTATCACTCATTTTAGGCTCCTTTAATCGAGTAATGATTTTTTTCGTGGCTTCTCTGGCTCAAACGCACGATCTATTATTTTTATTGATGTATAAATGGTCACATAAGTCACAATGATTTGCAACACTGTTTCCCAAGTAATTAAATTATCTAGCATATTGTTGCTCCACCATTTCTTTGTGACGAACGTCATTGGTTAACTGACGTAATGCTCTTGCATTGTCTACTGTGCGTTGATTGCGATAAACTTCTTTTGGTGCATAGAATGCTGCATCCTTTAGTGCAAAGTTTAAATAATCTCCGTACCCTGTGGGTGCTAACGCCATGCGATTGATGCTAACGCCACCGGCTGCGTCATTGTCGCTAGCATTAGTGTTGACTGCGGGACCAGTATTAACTGGTGCAGCATTAGTTGTTATGGGCTGACGGCCTTCCACAATTTCTGTTAACGGATTGGTACGATCCGTTAAAAAGTTAGGGGGCAACACAGCCAAACTCTGTGGTGTGCTCTGGGCTGCTGAGTTGTTGTTCGTTTGTAGCATCACTGGCGCAGGTTCAACTGCAACCACAACAGATGAACTAGCAGTTGGTTGTGTTTGTGCAGGAGGTTGTAGCGCAGACACGGCAATGCTACCAGGACCTGCAACCGCACTGGTATTCACAATTGCTAAGTTATTAACAGCAGCAGTGGCTTTTAATCCTGCGCCAGTAAATTGTTGACTGCCAATATTAACTGCGTTAGCTGCAACACTGTTGGCCACAGCACCAGCAGCTACAGCAGCAGCTTCTTGCTGTGATGCCTGTGCTGCTTGACTGGCAGCGGCTGTTGCTGTTTGTGCTACGCTCAAGGAATCTTTGTCACGCTCTGCGTTTTTGCTTATTATGCTCATGGCCAAATTGGTGTTGGCACTAGTGCTCTCTCGATTGCTTGGAGAACTAGCAGCACCAGCGGCGGGGACACTAGAAGCATTGGCAGGTGGCGGAGGAGGTGGAGGTGGTAGTTGACCCACAGTTGCAGTGCCCTCTAAAGCGCCAGGGCCAGGTGCAGGGTCAGGAGGTGCAGTGCTAGTAGCAGGATTCAGTTTGGCCAAAGCGTCCAAGTATCCTGGGCAAGTTGGACTGTACAATGGATTGGTAGCACAAGGATCTACTGAATATTTTAAACTGAAGTTTATGCCTTGCACTTCGGGACCATAAGGGCCAGCCCAAAAGTTATTGTCTCTGCCTACGATTCCATAAGTCACATTGCCTAAATCCTTGGCAGCAAATGGCGTAGTGAATGTTTCTGAAAAATTAAATGTTGTCCAATCAAACTTGTAATTTAAATCGTAACTTTTATCGTAAACAATTTTTTTGTCGCCGGCGTCAGTAAAACGCACATAGGCTGTTAAGTAATCCACACGCCCGTCGTCCCACCCGTTGCCATTTTTAGCAGTAAATCCAAAGTTATATCCATTCACACGTAGGCCTGTGCCAATGCTAGATAAGGCATTGTTAATATTCACTGTTTGATTTACGTCTGCTGTACCATAACTGTAGTTGAGGGCTCCGTTGTTATAGTACGGTAACGGGCCACAATACACAGGGCCACCCGGCCCCCAGCAAGGCAAGCCTTGATTTATCAATCCTAGATTCTGCCATGTACTTGTGACGCTGTTGGCAGTCATTGAATCATTTACTAAATTTGTGGTATTGTATACCTGCGAAGGATCCAGAGTAGCAGTGGTTTGTGCCACGGCCGAACCCCAGATCAAGGCTATAGACAATGCCAGTTTCTTCAGCATTTTATTCCTTTAGACCCACTGTGGGGATCTTGTCTGGGTTTGCTGCCCAGGCCAGTGCTGCTTGCTCGCCAATCTTGCCTTCAAACGGGCAAGGTGTGCCTGCTTGCATCATAGCATCCCATACTCTACGGTCTTGACACATTGTAGCTACAGCAGCAACTTTCATACCCATGTCATAAAGTGTCTTTGATAATTTCAAGCGTTCGCAATTGGCATCACGCATGGTGCTACCGAAACTCAGTCCAAAAATCTGCGTTTGAGTAGCTCCACTGACACCAGTAACACACAAGTCTGTGCCCATGCTCATCATAGCAGGAGCAATAGCTGTTGGTGGTGGTTGAATGACTTTTTGTGTAACAGTGGTTTCGTTGATGTTACGGTTGGTCATTTCACCGCTTTGAATGTTTTGATTTACGTTGGTAGCTGTGCTGTTATTGGTATTAACATTGTTATTGTTGTTGGTAGCAGTGCTGGTATTGGCATTGTTATTATTGTAAGTCACTGTACCTGACATAGCATTGTTGTTATTGTTGGTAACAGTACCGCTTTGTACATTGTTAAATGTTTGTGTACCAGAATTAATGTTGGTGTTAGTTACAGTGCTAGTGTTGGTATTGTTATTATTGTTATTGTTGGTCACAGTACCACTTTGCACATTGTTGTTGGTATAGGTAACACTACCACTCATTGCATTGTTGTTGTTATAGGTTACACTACCTGACATAGCATTGTTGTTATTGTTGGTAACAGTACCGCTTTGTGTGTTGTTGTTATTGTATGTAATAGTGCCACTATTAATATTGTTATTGGTATTAGTACTGGTAGAATTTACTGTGCTTAAATTAGTATTGTTTGAAACACTGGTGCTGGTATTGTTTGTAGTAACCGCGCTGATACTGTTGCTGGTTGAGTTTGTGTCAACCAAACTAGTACTACCATAACCACCAGTTAGACTGGTAGTTTGGTTGATCAGTGTAGGTGATGTAGTAGTTGTAGGAGCACCTGTTACTGTAGTAGTATTTGTAGTAACACCACCAGTTGTGCTAGTTGACCCCGTGGTAGTCTGCGCTGATGCTACACAGACGGCGAATGCGGCCATTGCGACCGCAATTTTTGCTTTTTTCATGACTCCGGCCCTTTTTATAAACATTCACTCTATGGTGAATTATTATTACTTATCGGGTCAGAGCGAGAAAATTAAGCAGTCAGTTATTTGGCTTTAGGTTTGCGAGTGCTTTTTTTAGCAGCGGTCATTGCCGCAGGCTTCGCACTTTGTTCTTTTTTGGCTGCAGGCTTTTTGGCTGCAGGCTTTTTAACCGGTTTATCTTCGACTGCCTCTTGAACAGGTGCAGGTTCTATAACTGGTGCAACAACCACAGGCGCTTCAATTTTATAAGGTGCAGCCTCAGCAGGTGCGGCAGGTGCATGTGCAGCCTCAGCAGGTTTTTTAAACCAGTCGACAATAAATTTAAACATAAAGTTCTCCTATGCTTTATTTACAAAATTAGTGACCAAATACTAAAAAAATACATCAAAAAATGTTGCAACGCAACATAAATGTCATATATAATATAGCTTGAGGACGCTGAATAGGTCAGGTCCCAATCGTAAACTCGCTTATTAAGGAGAAACCATGTTTACACTAGATCCAGTTATCGACACCGTACAAACCGGTAAAAAGACTTTCGTGAACACTTTTGTTCAGAACGAAACTGTAAAAGACTCTTTGGTCAAGTTCATTGACGCACAAGCCGACTACACCAAGAAGGCCGCTAAAGTTGGAATGGACACTTTCACTACTTTGGCTCAAGAAACTGTCAAAGCCAGCCAAGAAGCAATGAAGTTTGACTATGCTAAATTTGGCGAAGGCGTAATGAAAGCCTACACAGCACAAACTGCTAAAAAGTAATACCTAAGTATTAACTTTCCCGGGCCCCTGTTTAGGGGCTTTTTCTTGACCAATAATTCGCCATTTGCTATAATTACGATACTATGAAGCCAATTCAGTTTACACTACCCCCTGTTCGAGAACGTCGACATCGTGCCCTGTTTGACCAGGACTTGCCGTTCCGTGGCCGTGTGGAACGTCCCAAGACTGAATACAAGCGTAAACCCAAACATCGAGGCCGTGATGATAACTTTCACTCCTGAACAAGACCAGTTCATGCAACTGGCGCAGAGCCGTGCCTATTACCAAGGCCGGCGCGATGGCATTAGTCTGTACGCTCACTGGAAAGACGGTGTGCAGTACGTGGGTACCACTGGTCGCACTCTCAAGGAAGCCCTGTCCTATATTGATCAAGAAGAAGCCAAAGTAATGACTCGCTTTGACATGCTCAAAACGCTATGAGTCGTAGTTTTTCCCTGCCTTACCGAGCAACCAATCCCCGTACAGTGCGTGGTGCAAAGAAGCGTGGTTGGACAGTGGTCAAAGCCAACCCCAACTATGTAGAAAAGGTCAGTTGGTTAGGGCTTTGTATCTGGGCAGAGCGTAGTCTTGGTGGTTATTGGGTCAACAGTTTCCACCTTAGAGAATTTGCTTTTGAGCGTGGCGCTGATGCGCTGGCATTCCAATTGAAGTGGGGTTGACCAATAAATCCCAATCTTGTATAATAAAGTATCTTTAACCTGATCGAAAGGATCTAACATGAAACGCGGTATTCTCTCTTTGGCAGTGGTGTCAGTAATTGCACTCAGTGCCTGTAGTTCAACCAAGGCACCTGAGCCTGCTGCCGCTGGTGTGAGTCCGGGTCCGCAAACTGCTATCAGTGAGCAGTTGGCGGTGAGCGAGTTTAAACGCAAAGGCGTCAAAGTGATCTATAGCCTAACAGGCAAGCTAGAAGCAATTGAGGTTGCTGGATATGCGCCAGTGTGGGGTCGTAGCCAAAATTCAGTTCGCGAAGCTTATCGAGTAGCGGAACTAGAAGCCAAGAAAAGTCTCAATGACTTTATCAACCAAGAAGTAATTTCCACAGAGACTTCTGTGAAAATGGTCAGTCGCAACATTGAGCGAGCACGTGACAATAAGACCAACGATTTTGCTACCAATCGTAGCCGAGATCTGGTTAGCTCAGTTGAGTCAGATGAGCAGCCACAAGACGATAAAAATTACAATCGCGAAACCAACACTGCTACCCGCAACGATGCGCTCAGCATTGTTAGTGTAGTTAACAACAGCATCAAAGTCCGGAACCAAGGTATCCTTGGTGGCTTGTATCTAGTAGAAGGTGATGTAGTTGATGGCGGTCGTGCAGTTCGTGTGATTTATCGTTGGGACGAGAAGCACAACAAACAGCGTGGTTATATCCGTCAACAAATGATGCAATAACATGCGCCGACTTGTAGCATTGCTGGCTTGTGTTGTGTGTATCGGCACAGCACAAGCTCAAAATTTGGCGGCAGTGAGCTCTGCAATTACCATTGGGCAATGGATCACTGCCAATACTAAACAGGTATTCTACATCGAAGTAGAAGCTCGCGGCGCTTCTTTTGAATCAGCAAGACACGATGGATTTCGCTTGGCTATTGAACAAGCTGTGGGAACGTTGATCCTCACCGAAGCAGAAAGTCAAAATTTTCGTCTACGCAGAAATGACATTGTGACCTATGCTTCAGGTTACGTGGATCGATTCGAAATTGTAGACCAATCCCAATCTTCGGGTCAAACTCGTTTGCGTATGAAAGTTTGGGTGGCTCACAGTGCAATTGCTGGTAGGTTATTGCATCAACAAGCAGAACCTCGCGAAATCAGTGGCAACACCATTGCTGTCCAAATACAATCGTTTCAGCAACAGCAACAGTCATCGGATCGACTGTTGGATACAGTATTGAGAGACTTTCCTGCTCGTGCATTTGATGTTGCACTAGAACCAGCTCGAGTAGTCATGGATTCAAATCGCCAAGGACAACTGCAAGTGCCTTTTGTAGTGAGCTGGAGCAAAAACTATCTCAAGGCCATGGAAGAGACTTTAAGGAATATCAACCAATATCCACAGTGTAACAGCATTGGGGCAAATTGCAGTCGAGCAAGAAGTCGAATTGAACTGGCAGTAAATTTGTTTAGCCGTGACCCTGGTGCGTGGTTCAATGATGATGCCGCTTGGAATGTTGCTATGACTAATATGGTAACAGATCGTCCAATGTATAGATTGACTCTAAATACAACATCAGGCAGAACTCTGCGTCAGTGCTACAATGCCAGCGAGCTAGTGGACGGATTTGAATATAGACCTAGCTATTTTACAAACATTGGTCCCGGTTTGGTCCGATTTAACGGACATAATCGGGAACGTATTGTGTTAACTGTGCCGTTATCTCAATTACCAGTGCAGGATATTACCCAGGCTAACGTGGACATTGTGCGCCGGGCACAGTGTAGCTAAATATTATGACCAATCCAGATATGTCATCAGCAGTAGAATCCACAACATCACACGGCCAAGAGCTTGCAGATGCAGGCTTAATGGTGCTCATGGGAGACATAGAAACTGACTCAGTGAAACCTGTGATCGAATGGATTCTACACGAAAATTATGTTAGCAAGAAAAAGCGCACAGAACTATTGCTAATGATTTGCAGTGAAGGCGGTGATGTTGCTGCCGCATTTGCGTTGATTGATGTCATGCGCAGTAGTAGATTGCCCATTAAAACAGTAGGTCTGGGGCAAATTGCATCAGCTGGCTTGTTGATATTTTTAGCTGGCGAACCCGGTCGGCGTGTTTTAACTCCTAATACTTCAATTCTCAGTCACCAATTTAGTTGGGGCTCAGATGGCAAAGCACATGAATTGTTTGCCACAGTCAAAGAGTTTGAGCTTACTCAACGCCGCATGGTCGATCACTATAAACATTGCACAGGGTTAAGCGAAGAGCAAATCAAAACTGCACTATTGCCCCCACATGATGTATATCTCACAGCAGAAGAAGCCCTGGCCCTAAACGTGTGTGACGTTATTAGCCAGGTGCAACGCAATTAACGTCGACGTTTTTCTCGACCCAGTGTACCCACATCAGTTTTTGGTTCAGATTGTTTACGTGCAATCGAAGCACCTGGTCCTCTGAGAGTTCCTTGGGTCACTGCATCTAAATCATCTGTGTCGAGTCTGGCTGGATCGGAACCTATCACAGACGCATCGGCATCCATGGGTTCAGCACTAGGATTAGCTGCCCCTTTAGGACTGAGTTTAAAGCTCAATCCACCTTTGGTAGGATCTGTTCCACCTGATTTAGACTCTACTGTAACTTTACCATCTAGTTTAGCCGGCCATTGTGTGTCAAACAGCATAACACCACGAGAAATAGTTGCGTATTGTTGGATAAAATTGTAATCCAAAATTTCTAATACCGCTGCCTGGAATTCAGGCACTGCGTTATCTTTGTTGATCATGTTCATCACAGCCTGTTTGACCACATAAGTTAATTTGCCACCATCACTGCCTTTGCTGTCAAGTTTAGCAAACAATGGCTCATACTTGGGCATAGGCGTGTTGTTTTTTCTACTGTCGTTGATCTGCGCTACAATGCTTTGTTCCCAAGGCAAGTATGCCTTAAAATCCTCAGGAATCTTGTCAGGAATACGTTCCCATAATAAGTTCATGATCTGAAACACTTGACTTACTGTCTTGGGCTTGGGCAAGTTTTCGTTTTGTGTAAGGTCAATGATATCTATCGCAGTTTGATATTCTGGATTTTCACGAACATGGTCTGGAACTTTTAAACTGCTCATGCTCGGCGGCGCACCGCCACCTTTGCCCTTGCTGGAAATGCTCAATGTGTGATTGTTTTCCAAGCTAGTAATTGTAGCAAAGCTGTCAGCCAAGGGGTTAGAAATTTCACTGGGGAATCGCAACACTAAATCTTGCAAGTCACCACCTAACCAATTTAAAAACTCTTTTCTCTTGGGGAATCTTGTTTGATTATATACCAAAGCCAAGACACCAAGGTACTCACCAGCATAGTCGTTGATGGCTTTTTTAATTTGATCTTGTTTTAAGAATTGAGGGGGAATCACTGCTGGTTTCCCGGCTATGATATCTTGAGCCATCCCAATTACGGCCTGACCATAATCGGTGCTCTGCAATACAGGATTGTTAACAATCATTTCTCCAAGTTGACCGGCTGGTATTTCTTGATCAGCAATACCGATTTGGCTTGGCTTGAGTTGTGCGCCTTCTTTTTTAACATCACTTGCATCAGCTCCGGGTCTGGCGCTGGCACCGCCAAATTCAGCAGTTTTTCTAAACCCGCTTAATGGCCAAAGATTTCCCTCTTCGTCCATGCCTTTGAGTCCACCTTTGAATTGACCGGCTTGACGTAGTTGCAGGAACCGATCAGCCTCGCTTTTTTTGAGTATTACTTCGGTGCCTTCTTTTTCGGTGTAAAACGGTCTGCCGCCTTGAATATGTGAAATAAACGCATCAAAGCGTTCGGGGTACTTGATAATTTGACTAGGCTCAAGTGTGGCTTCTGTAACTAAATTATCGATAAGATTGAGTAGATCGCGCATTGGTTTTTTCCAAGAATTATGTTATACTTATGCTTTCAACTAGGAGAACCCATGCCAAACTTAGTGCCAATTGTACTCGAACAAACTGCAAAAGGTGAACGTAGCTACGACATTTATAGTCGCCTACTTAAAGATCGAGTAATTATGCTGGACACCGATGTCAATCAGCACGTTGCTAGCTTGATTGTAGCACAGATGTTGTTTTTGGAAAGTGAGAATCCTGACAAAGATATTTCGCTATATATTAACAGTCCCGGCGGATCAGTAACAGCAGGGCTTGCGATCTATGATACTATGCAGTTTATCAAATGTGATGTTCAAACCATTGTGATTGGCCAAGCAGCCAGCATGGGCAGTTTCCTTGCTCAAGCCGGTGCCCCAGGCAAGCGTTTTGTGTTGCCCGAAAGCCGCACTATGATTCATCGTGTTAGTTCAGGCACCCCGGGTACATCAGGGTCAGTTCATGTACAGGCTCTGGAGTTTGAAGATGCTAAACGAGCATTTGACGAGTCAATTCGTATTAATGAGCGTTTGACTCAACTGTATGTGCGACACAATACAGTAGGCAAGACTTATGACGAGTTTTATGAAGCAATGAAGTTTGACACATTCTTGAGTGCTCAAGATGCTGTGGACTGGGGCCTAGCAGATAAGATTGTGGAGAAACGTGTTTAAAGATACGTTTTGCTCTAGTCCGTGGATACACATGCGGATCACCAACGACGGTAACATGGTATATTGTCGTTGGACTGAAAAGTTGTCAGGCACTGTTAACATACGAGATGTTGACCCTCGTGAGTTCTTTCAGCAACACATGGCATCTCTTAGACAGCAGTTGTTGCAGGGAAATCAACTGGCAGGATGCAACGAATGTTACCAAATGGAGCAGCACGGTAAAATTTCAGGTCGGCAGCGCCAGTTACTGAAAACTGGAGTTCGACTACAATATTTTGATAAGACCATGGCAAGTTCTCCTTGGTATCAACATTGGTCTCAAAATTATCAAACCGGTGTCACCGATCAGTTACCACAAGACTGGCAAATCGATCTGGGGAATTACTGTAATAGCTCTTGTGTTTTTTGTTCTCCCAGCGACAGTTCTCGATTAGCAGCCGAATGGAAAAGTATTGGGTTGCTACAACAGATGCCACCACCAAACTGGTCTGATGATCCTGTGTTGGTTAAAAAATTTGTAGACGTCATCAAACAATCTCGCAATATACAATATTTGCATTTTATTGGTGGCGAAACAATAATAACACCAGCGTTCAAAACACTATTAAAATCTCTAATAGAAACAGGACTAAACAAAACTGCAACCATTGGGTTTACTACAAATCTCACTGTGTGGAATCAAGAAATCGCAGATTTACTATGCGAATTTTCTGGAGTTAATCTAGGAATGAGCGTTGAAGCTTTTGATAAAGTAAATGATTATGTAAGGTGGCCCAGTAAACTAGAGCAGACCATTGAATCAAGAGACCGTTGGATAAAACTAGGACGCGAACAAAATTGGTTAATGCAGTTTAGAATTACCCCAACAATGTTGTCTGTGTCAAAGCTGTTGTCAATATACCAATATGCCTATCAAGAAAAGATCTCTGTTGAAAGTTGTAATTTTTTGCAGAGACCAGATTATCTACGTCCATCGGTTTTGCCTAGGCAGTATAGGGATCAATGCGTTAATCAAATGCAACAATGGTTAACAGGATATCAATTCAGCAATGAACAAGTTGTTAATACAAGAAGTCCGCATCTGGTTCAACAACAAATCATGCAAGATTTACAAAGTTATGTGAATTATTTTGTAAATGAACCCGATGAAAGTTACCGGTTACCTGACGCTGTAAAGTTTTTGAAACTTCTAGAGTCGAGCCGAAAAAATACAGTACTAGATTACCTACCAGAATATGAAGAACTTTTTAGATCTGCAGGCTACTGAATTGATCTTGGAGGTCACAGTCAATGGCCAAACGTCCCGAGCTGGACTGCATGACAATTTAAAATTTCAAGCCAATGACACAGTGACTGTGGACGGAATAGAAATTTTACCTAGGTATCATTATCTAGCCCAGGATGGTGTATTAACCATCACTGGTCCATTCTACGGCTGGCTGCATTCTGCGTCAAATCAGGGCTGGTTGCTTGAACCTTATTTGACTATTACCAAATAAACAATCATCAAGGCCAGCAAGGCCACGGCAATTTTATAAGGCAACGGTTCGTTGCTCATATCAGTATTGCCATAGTTTTTGTTCGTGCTGGTATATTCTAATCCAGTATTCTACTTCTGCACTGTTTTTTGGATATTTGCTTGCAACAAAACTCTCCAAACTGTCTTGGTAAACAGGTGCGGAAAATAGATTTTTGATCCATTTAAAAAATCGCATATAGAGTTCCTTTCGTGGTATTTATGTTGCAGTGCAACAATATCTCATGGTTTCTACTGAGTCAAAGGTAGTACTTTTTAGTACTATTTTTTAGTTGACCAATAATTCCCGATTTGCTACAATATACACATAGACAGCAAAAAGGAGCCGCAAATGTTTAACGCAAAACAAACCCGTCTTATGAACACCCTGGGCATTGTCAGCGATACTGACCGCTACAATACCTACGAAGCATATTGTGAAGTGGCTTGTGAAATGAGTGCAGAAGGGATGAACGCAGGAACATTCGCAGATTATTTGGAACGCAAGGTTGCTGTTGCGGCTTACCTTGCTAAACGCAACAATCAAAAAGCACTTCAAGGAGTTTGATATGACAATGCCTGCTGGTCGATACTACATTGGTGATCTGTGCTATGTCATGCACCCTGAATGGGATGAGTTTTGTGAACTTACCATCCAGGACGAACGCTGTCTTGATGGTGAGTTTGTACTCAAGGACGGTCGTCGCTTTGCTACTTTTCGCACAGCCTACGGCGACGGCACCTATCGTTCAAACATTGGCACCAATCACTCCGTGGATGCTGGCTTGATCGGTTGCATTCGTGTTGAAGACATCCGTGATGACCAATACGACAACATTGAAGAGCTGGGTGCCATTGTGGAGTTTGACCAGCCGTTTGAAGTGTCAGAAGATCAGGGTCTTATTGTGTTTGGCCATGTGCAGATTGAAACTGCCGGTGGCTACGATGAGGACGAGGAAGAATACGATTGTTTTGAAGAGGAGTAAATCATGCCTTGCATGAGTTATGATACCAACTGGGCTCGATCCAGCAACGATAGCGACATCCGTCGTCTTAAAAAAGAAGCTGACAAGCTAGCCCGTATCGCTTGCAAGGCTTTGCAGGCCTTGGAAGACATGGGCAAGGAAGATTTCCTCCTGCTCAAAGACGACGAGACTCGTATCTGGTGGGCCGCTCACAAAGAGGCTGACCGTGTGGCTCGAGAAGCAGAACGAGTCAAGCAAGAACGCAAGGAAGCCAAAGAGCGTGTTCTTGCTCGACTAAGCGATGAGGAAAAGATACTACTAGGTTTGAAGAAACGATAAGCACCAAAAAGTAATACTTTTTAGTATTACTTTTGGTTGACCCAAAATTCCCGATTTGCTATAATATACACATAGACAGCAAAAAGGAGCCTCAAATGTTCGTAGTTTTCCACAAAGACTTCCCCCACCAAGACAAGCGTTATTTCAAAACCGAAGGTGGGGCCAAGCGTTCAGCAACTTGCTCTAATCGTAAC